>Ga0209902_100231_pt1 | contig 87151 bp, 78 predicted proteins | sample FECB27metaG_FD_188304 | JGI IMG/M metagenome (GOLD analysis project Ga0209902, IMG submission 188304) | Cyanobacterial communities from the Joint Genome Institute, California, USA - FECB-27 (SPAdes) (version 2) | ecosystem: Environmental > Aquatic > Thermal springs > Hot (42-90C) > Microbial mats... | reverse complement strand
GCGAGGAGCCCAGAACCCGATCCCATCCCGAACTCGACCGTTAAACTCCTTTGCGCCGATGGTACTAAGTCTCAAGGCTTGGGAGAGTAGGTCGCTGCCAGGTCTGCCAAAAACATGCGTGTCTCAATTACGACTAGAAATACAAAACCCCGCCCGCGAAAGCCGGCGGGGTTTTTGCTTGTCTGCGGCAACCCAACAGCTGCAGTTCGAACCGCCGCTGCGCCGTCGCTCCCCCATCAGCTGAACGCGCAGTCGACCGCCCTCTCCCGTTTACGGGGGAGGGGGAACCGGCCGATAGGCCGGTGGGAGAGGGGAGCGCCACGAACTGAACGTGCCGCAGGGCAACGAGGGCCGCGTCCGCGCTGTCAGCGATCTAACCGGACTAAATGTCAGCGATCTATCCGGGCTAAACTGTCAGTGATGTAACTGGACAGCCCGTGTCTCGCCGATGGCTGGGACACAAGCCGGCGCGTGCGGTTCCCCCCACCACGCTTTCGCGTGGTCCCCCCTCCCCCGTAAACGGGAGAGGGAACCCGACTGCCGGCTTCGCTACTGCCCCAACTGCTCCATCCTGCACTGGTCCGGCCGCTTGTCCGGGCGCCAGCGCAACAGCCGCGTGCCGTGGCGGAAGCGGTCGCTGCTGACGTGGTCGTAGGCGACTTCGACCACCAGCTCGGGGCGCAGCGCCTCGTAGTGCTCGGTGCGTTCGGTCGACCAGCGGCTCGGGCCTCCAGGGGCGCGGCCGGTGAAGCCGCTGCCGCCGCTCAACGCCTCGAGCCGCTTCGTCAGCTCAGTCTTATCTTCCTCCGCCAAGCCCGAGGTGAAGCCGACATGGTGGAGCAAACCCGCATTGTCATAGAGACCGAGCAACAGTGAGCCGACCAGCTTGCTTCCCGTGCCGTAGCGGAAGCCGCCGACCACGCAGTCGGCGGTGCGCATGCGCTTGATCTTCAGCATCTGCCGCTCGCCGGCAGCGTAGGGCGCGTCGAGCCGCTTGGCGATCACCCCATCGAGGTCGCCTCCGGCACCGGCGAGCCAGGTCTCGGCTTCCTGGCGATCGATAGTCATTGGCGACAGCTGGAGGCCGGGGCGCTCGATGGTGCCAAAGAAGCGTTCAAGCTCGCGCCGCCGCTCCGAAAGCGGCAGGGGTGCCAATGGCTTATCGCCGGGTGCCAGCAACAGATCGAACAGCACATAAACCGCCGGGTGCGCTGTCGCCAGCTTCTGTACGCGGCTCGCTGCCGGATGGAGCCGCAGCTGCAGCGCATCGAAGCTCAGCCGACCGTCGATCGGGATGGTGAGCTCGCCGTCGAGCACGAAGTCGCCGCTGGGCAGTGCCGCAAGCAATTCGATCATATCGGGGAAGTAGCGGCCGAGCGGCTTGCCGGATTTGGCGAACAACGCGACCGCATCGCCCTGCTTCACGGCGATGCAGCGAAAACCATCCCATTTCGGTTCGAACTGCCAGCCCTGGTCGCGAGGCAGCTCGTCAGCCGAACGCGCCTCCATCGGCGCCAGCGGGATCTGATCAGGAGCGGCTGCTGCGGGCATCGCGGTCTCCAACGCAGCAACAGGCTAGCCTACGGCACCGGCCGAGTCTCGCCTCGCTGGCCGCGCCTGCCTGCCCATATGGGCAGGTCGATGTTACCTCACAGTTCGTTGAACTCGGTCGCTGCCGACCGCATATGGGGAGCCTACGGAGTTCGGGAGGGCGAACATGCCGGACGCAGTCATTACCATTGCCGACCTGTCCAAGACCTATGCGTCGGGGTTCTCGGCGCTGAAGCATGTCAGCCTCGAGATCGAGCGCGGCGAGATCCTGGCGCTGCTCGGGCCGAACGGGGCGGGCAAGACGACGTTGATCTCGATCGTCTGCGGCATCGTCACGCCGTCGAGCGGCACGGTGACGGTCGGTGGGCACGACATCGTGCGCGACTACCGGGAGTCCCGGAAAATGATCGGGCTGGTGCCGCAGGAACTCACCACCGACGCGTTCGAGACGGTGTGGGCGACGGTCAGCCATAGCCGCGGGCTGTTCGGCAAGAAGCCAGACCCGCTGCATCTCGAGCGGGTGCTGCGTGAGCTGAGCCTGTGGGACAAGAAAGACAGCAAGATCATGCAGTTGTCCGGCGGCATGAAACGCCGGGTAATGATCGCCAAGGCGCTGAGCCATGAGCCGGAAGTGCTGTTCCTCGACGAGCCGACCGCCGGCGTCGATGTCGAATTGCGCAAGGACATGTGGGCGATGATCCGGCGGCTGCGCGCGGCCGGCACCACCATCATCCTCACTACACACTACATCGCCGAGGCCGAGGAGATGGCCGACCGCATCGGTATCATCCAGCACGGCGAGTTGGTGCTGGTCGAGGAAAAGGCCGAGCTGATGCGCAAGCTGGGCAAGAAGCAGTTGACCCTCACATTGCAGGACCGGCTCGACCGCCTGCCGGAGGCGCTGCAGCCCTATGCGCTGGAGCTCGCCGCCGACGGCGAGAGCCTCGTCTACACCTATGACGCGCAGGGCGAGCGGAGCGGTATCAGCGGATTGCTTGCCGATCTCGGCACTGCCGGGGTGCGGTTCCGCGACCTGCAGACACGCGAAAGTTCGCTCGAGGACATTTTCGTCAACCTGGTGAGGGATGCGTCATGAACTTCGAGGCGATCAAAGCGATCTACAAATTCGAGATGGCGCGCACCTTCCGCACACCACTGCAATCGCTGATTTCTCCGGTGATCTCGACCTCGCTCTACTTCGTGGTGTTCGGCGCTGCCATCGGCTCGCGCATCACCGAGATCGAGGGCGTCAACTACGGCGCCTTCATCCTGCCCGGGCTGATCATGCTGATGATCCTGACCCAGTCGGTGGCCAACGGCTCGTTCGGCATCTATTTCCCGAAATTCCTCGGCACCATCTATGAGCTGCTGTCGGCGCCGGTTTCGTCGTTCGAAACGGTGGTCGGCTATGTCGGGGCGGCGGCGACGAAATCCATCATCCTCGGGGTGCTGGTGCTGGCGACAGCGTGGTTCTTCGTCCCCATCCGCATCGATCACCCGTTCTGGATGCTGGCCTTCCTGGTACTGACCGCCGTCACCTTCAGCCTTGTCGGTTTCATCATCGGCATCTGGGCCAAGGGGATGGAGCAGCTGCAGACCGTGCCGCTGTTGATCATTACGCCACTGACCTTCCTTGGCGGTACCTTCTATTCGCTCAGCGTGTTGCCGCCATTCTGGCAGGCAGTGTCGCTGTTCAATCCCGTGGTCTACCTGATCAGCGGCTTCCGCTGGGCCTTCTACGGCATCGCCGATGTGGATATTCGCATCAGCGTTGCGGCGACGCTGGGTTTCCTCGCCATCTGCCTCGGCATTGTCAGCTGGATGTTCCGGACGGGGTACCGGTTGAAGTCGTAGCGATTTCCGGCATCGAGCTTGCGGCCCACCCCCACCCAGCTACGCTACGGACTTGGGCAAACCCCAAGTCCTGCTTCGCTACCCTCCCCACAAGGGGGAGGGAGGGGCGCGGGCCGGCGCTTCAGTCGTCTCCCTCCCCCTTGTGGGGAGGGATCAAGGGTGGGGGGCCACACGCTCCAGCAGATGTGTTTCCCGCCGTGACGCCATCCATAAAACTGGTCACAAAATCTTCAGGTTCCTCGGCCATCAGTCGGCCCGACTCCGGAACTGACCAGGCCCCCGAATGACCAGGATCTTCAGCACCGCTCTGCGGTTCGCCCTCGTTTTGTCGCTGCTCGTCGCCTCGGTGCTGCCGACGCTGGCGCAGGTGACGATCTTTTCGCCGTTCAACATCGCCGAGGCAATGGACCCCGGCGTCAAGAAGGTCGCCGACATCCCCTATGCGGACGGGCAGCGGAAGAAGCTCGATATCTATCGGCCCGAGAAGATCGACGGCACGGCACCGGTAGTGATGTTCATCTATGGCGGCAGCTGGCGGGCGGGCGACAAGTTCGAGTACGAGTTCGCCGGGCGGGCGCTGGCGGCGGCCGGGTTCGTCACGGTGATCGCCGATTACCGGCTGTGGCCGGAGGTCAAGTACCCGGATTTCCTCGAGGATTGCGCGCAGGCGATGCGCTGGATCCAGGACAATATCGCGCTCTATGACGGCGATCCGAACCGTTTCTTCGTCGCCGGACATTCGGCGGGCGCCTACAACGCGGTGATGCTGGGGCTCGATTCCTCGTTCCGGCGCGATTACGACGTCACCATGCCGATCCGGGCGATTGCCGGGATTTCGGGCCCCTACAACTTCTATCCGTTCGAGTACGATCAGGTGCGCGACACCTTCGGGCCGGCGCCGAGCCCCGAGGGGACGCAGCCGGTCAACCTCGTCACCAGCGACGCACCGCCGATCTTCCTCGCCAGCGGCACCTCCGACCCGATCGTTCGGGTGCAGAACTCCGAGGCGCTGGCCAAGAAGCTGCGCGAGCAGGGCATCTGGGTCACCGAGAAATACTACCCGGGCTTCGGCCACCTCGAGCCGGTGATCGCGCTCGGCGCCATGATGCGGTTCCGCATGCCGATCCTCAACGACATGGTCGAGTTCTTCCAGACCTTCGGCGCCTTCCCGTCAGGCACGCCGCGGCCAGTGTTCACGCCCGACCCGCCCGAGAGCAACATGACGGCGGTGATCAGGAAGATGGACGACGTGCTGGCGCCGATCGATGGCGGGCGGCGGAACGAGTAGGGGAGCGCTCCCTCAGACGTTGACGCTCTGCATGCGGGCGGCGAAGGCTTCGCCGAAGGCCGACATGCCGTCGGCGACGATGCGGCCGACGGCATAGGCGGCGACGGCATAGAATTTCTGCGCCGCGGGGGTGCGGAGGAACTCGATATAGCGATCGAGCTCGGCGTCGGTGAGGTCGCGATAGACATAGGCCATCATCGCCCGCTGGGTGCGGCCGACATCGGCGAGCAGCCCCGGCATCATCGCCTCGACCTGCGTATCGATCTCCTGCCAGGGCACCGTGACCTCGCCCTGCTGGTGCGATACCGAGAGCCCGAGCAGCAGCGCCCGCACCGACTGGCCGACCATGGCGGCGGAGATCTCGGCCGAGACCAGCTCCATCAGCGCCTCGATCTGGGTCTGGCGGATCACCGAGGCGGTCGTCACCAGCTTCTGCCCCTCGGCGATCGCCGCGATCTGGGCCTCAGGCTCGAGCCGGGCGGCGTCGCGCTCCAGCACGGTCATGCGCTCGCCGAAGCTGGAGTGAAAGAAGCTGCCCAGCACTGCCTGCTCGTCAGTCGAGAACTTGCCTTCGAGCGCCTTGGCGAGCCGGCGGTGCAGGTCGGCGGCGTCGAACACCGAGTTGGCAGTGGCTTCCCAATGCTTCAGAAAGATCTCGTCGCTCGAAATCTCCTCGGCGCGGGCCGAGGCGGCAATGGTTGCGGCGAACTGGGTGAACACCTCGTCGAGCGCCGTCGCCCGCATCAGCTCGGCTACGGCGATCTGCTGGCTCTGCGCCAGGGCAGGGCGGATGGCGGTCAGCGGCGGGGCGACTGGCGTCAGCAACAGCGCGAGCACCGCGAGCGATCGGATCAGCATCTCACGCGTCCTCCTCTGCAGGCACGAGCCTAGCGCAGCTGCACGCTTCGCGCCAATGCACCGGCTGCAATTGCGCACAAGACTTGCCCGCTAACCTCTCCCGCCTGCTAAACTCCGTGCCCAATCAAAGGAGTGCCCAGCATGCAGTATACCCGCCTCGGTCATACCGGCCTCGAAGTCAGCCGGATCTGCCTCGGCTGCATGTCGTTCGGCGAGCCGAAACAGGGCTCGCACGAGTGGACGCTCGACGAGGCGGCGAGCCGGCCGATCCTCCGCGCCGCGTGGGAAGCCGGGATCAATTTCTACGACACCGCCAATGTCTACTCGCTCGGCTCGAGCGAGGAGATCGTCGGCAAGGTGCTGCTCGAGCTGGCGCCGCGCGACGAACTGGTGATCGCCACCAAGGTCAATGGCGAAATGCGCAAGGGGCCGAACGGCAAGGGCTTGAGCCGCAAGGCGATCCTCACCGAAATCGACAACTCGCTGCGCCGCCTCGGCACCGACTATGTCGATCTCTACCAGATCCACCGTTTCGATCCGGAGGTGCCGATCGAGGAGACGCTGGAGGCGCTCAACGACGTGGTGCGGGCCGGCAAGGCCCGCTACATCGGCGCCTCTTCGATGGCGGCGTGGCAGTTCCTCAAGATGCTGATGACTTCGGACAAGCACGGCTGGGCGCGCTTCGTCACCATGCAGGATCAGCTCAACCTGATCGAACGCGAGGAAGAGCGCGAGATGCTGCCGCTCTGCATCGACCAGGGCATCGGGGTGATCCCGTGGTCGCCGCTGGCGCGCGGCAGGCTGGCCCGCCCGTGGGGCGCGAGCACCGAACGGATGGAGACCGACATCTACGGCAAGACGCTGTACCTGCGCGACGAAGCGGCGAACCAGGCAATCAATACCGCTGTCGCCGAGATCGCCGCGGCGCGTGGCGTGAAGATGGCGCAGGTGGCGCTGGCCTGGGTGCTGCAGAAGCAGCCGGTGACGGCGCCGATCGTCGGGGTCACCAAGCTCAGCCAACTCGAGGATGCCGTCGGGGCCATTGATGTGGGGCTCAGCGCCGACGAGGTGGGGCGGCTCGAGGCGCCGTATCACTCGACGGGTGCGGCGAGCTTCCGCTAGGCTCCGCGCGAAACGAGGGTGAGGGCCGTGACAATGCGCAACAAAGCAGCCTTGGTGGCGCAGGGGCTCTTGCCGGTGCTCGCAGTGATGTTGCCGATGAGCGCCCCGGCTCAGGACGCGCCGGTCGCATCGATCTGCGCCATGGCGGCATCGTCGCAATACGAGCCCGGTTACCGGGGGTTTGGGCGCGAACTCAGCCGGATCGATGTGGGCACGGCCATTCCGGCCTGCGAAGAGGCGATAAAGGCCGCGCCCGAACTGGTGGCCAACCAGGCGTGGCTGGCGCGCGCGCTGCTCGCCGACGGGCAGATCGATGCGGCGCTGCCGCTGCTGGAGCAGGCGGTGGCCGGCGACAGTCCGCTGGCGCGGCAATTGCTGGCCGACGTGCTGTTCGGCGATCTCGGCTACATTGCCAGCACCGACGAGGCGCGAGCTATCGACGTGCTGCGGCCGGCGGCCGAGGCCGGATTCGCCCCAGCGCAACTGAGCCTCGCCTTCGCCTATGATCTGGGGCGCGGCCTTGACGAGGACAACCTGATCGCCGCCGACTGGTACAGGCGGGCGGCCGAGCAGGGTGAGCCGCGCAGCGCCAGCAATCTCGGTTACCTCTATCACTCCGGCGCCGGCGTAACGCTCGACTATGCCGAGGCGATGCACTGGTATCAGCTGGGCGCCGACCAGGGCGATGTGGTCGGCATTTACGGCGTCGGCCAGCTCTACGAATTCGGCCAGGGGGTCGAGATCGACTTCGCCAAGGCAGCCGAGCAGTTCCAGCTCGGGGCGGAGCTGGGGGATACCTACTCGCAGAACGATCTGGGGTATCTTTACGAGACCGGACAGGGCGTCACCCAGGATCTCGCGCAGGCGGTGCGCTACTACCAGCTGGCCGCCGACCAGGGCTATGCACTGGCCAGCGCGAACCTCGCGCAGCTCTACAGCACCGGTCGGGGGGTGGAGCGGGATTTCGACCGCGCTTTCGAGCTCTATTCCCAGGCGCATGAGCAGGGCGAAATCGGCGGCACGGTCGGGCTGGCGCAGGCCTATCTCTACGGCGAGGGCGTAGCGGTCGATCTCGAGATGGCGCGCAGCCTCGCCGAGCAGGCGGCCGATGCCGGGGCGAGCTACGGGCAATCGACATTGGGCGCGATCTATGCCGATGGCACCGGGGTGACGCGCGACTTCAACCGCGCCATCGAACTGTTCGATCTCGCGGCGGCACAGGGCAACGACTATGCGGCCAGCCGGGCCGCCGAAGTGCGGGCAGAGCAGACTTGCGGGCTGATCGCCGCGACCCGCTACGAGACGGGTTTCGAGGTCTCGGGCGTCGAGATCGAGCGCATCCATGCCGAGACCGCCATTCCGGTGTGCGAGAAGGCGGCGGCGCTCGACCCGGCCTCGCTCGAGAACAAGGCCTGGTACGCTCGCACGCTGATCGCCGGCGGGCGGCAGTCGGAGGCCGTGCCGCTGCTCGAGACGGCGACCGCGGGCGCGTCCATTCCGGCCAAGGTGCTGCTGGCCGACCTGCTACTGTGGGGGCACGGGATCGGGGAAAACCCGGCGCGCGCGGTGACGCTCTACCGGGCGGCCGCAGCGCAGAATTTCCCCCCGGCCGAGTTCGGCTTGGGGGTTGCCTACCAGAATGGTCGCGGCGTGCCGGTCGACCTGGCGCTGGCGGCAAAGTGGTACCGGCTGGCGGCCAGGCATGGGATCACGGCGGCGGCGGATCGGCTCGCGGATCTCGATCGGGGCAGCGTCGAGGTGCAGAGCGGGCCAATGCGGGCGGGGCCGCGGAGCTGATTTCGGCCGGCTATTGCCGGTGCCTTTGGCCGCCCTCTCCATCAGCTTCGCTGGTCCCCCTCCCGCGCCCCGCGGGAGAGGATCAGCGCACCCTCAGTGCCTTACACCGGCTCGCGAATGACCGACGGGGCCGAGCGCTGTTCCTTGCCGTGGGTGACGGCTTCGATGTTGTTGCCGTCGGGGTCGAAGACGAAGGCGGCGTAGTAGCCGGGGTGGTAGGAGCGCTCGCCAGGCCCGCCATTGTCGGTGCCGCCGGCCTTGAGTGCAGCTTCATAGAAACGCTGGACCATCTGCTCGTCGCGGGCCTGGAAGGCGAGGTGAACTTTCGAGATGTGCTGTCCCGGGCCGGGGCGGCTGATGTAGAGCTCGTCGACCTGGAAGGCGTGCTCCGAGCGGTTGGCCGGCGGCAATTCCAGCGCTTCGAGCACCGCGGCGTAGAAGGTTGCGGCCTTGTCGAGGTCGGCGACGTTGAGGTGCACGTGGTCGATCAGGCGTCCGGCATGAAACTGCATCGGGGTCTCCTAACGGTTGATCGAAGCAACAAAAAAGCCGGCCGCCACGGGCGACCGGCTCGAAATCTGGTGTGACAGCAGGCTTACTCGGCCTTGTCGGCGCTGTCGGAATTGAGCTGGCCGTACTTTTCAACGCCGATCGCGTTGAGCAGTTGCAGCTGGCTCTCGAGGAAATCGATATGGCCTTCTTCGTCGGCCAGCAGTTCCTCGAACAGGTTCTTCGACACATAGTCGCCCAGCGACTCGCAGAGCTCGCGCGAAGCCTTGTAGGCCTTGCGGGCGTCATACTCGCCGGCGAGGTCGCACTCGAGCACTTCCTTGATGGTCTGGCCGATGCGAAGCGGCGCGACGCGCTGCAGGTTCGGGTGGCCTTCGAGGAAGATGATGCGCTCGATCAGCTTGTCGGCATGGTGCATCTCTTCGATGGATTCGGCACGTTCCTTGGCCGCCAGCTTGGTGTAGCCCCAGTCGCTCAGGATGCGAAAATGCACCCAGTACTGGTTCACGGCCCCGAGTTCGAGGAACAGGGCTTCATTAAGCCGCTCGATGACCTGTGCTTCGCCTTTCATTACGACCTCCTTGGCGCTTACGACGCATGGCCGAAAGCCGCGCGTGCACCACGGGTGCATCGGCGGGTTTTTCGGCCAATTGGAGGTGGTACTCTTCCGTTACCGTGATGATAATGTCCACCACATTCGGAACGCAGCCGGCGCATTTGCAGCGCTTGGCCAGCTCCCGGTAAACCATCGCAGGCACGATGATCTGCCAGGGATCCTCACGCAACAGCCCGACAATAACCTGCTTGATCTCCCTGTCGGTGATCACATTGCACTGGCAGACAAGCATGGGCAGAAAAACGGCGTCGGCTGTGAGGGTCGGGCGGCATAGAGCGCCGACGAAACCTGATTGTCAATGTCAGATAATGCCGCACACCGAATCACGAAACCATCGATGGCCCGATCCGTATCTATCGGGGCGCTCCACAGGTCCCTCCAGATGTCCTTCTCGCTTGTCGGTCTGCTCAATTTCGCCAGCCCTGGGGATCGCCGGTCGCGGCGGCTGGCGTCGGGGCTGAGCTATGGCGATCGGCCGAAGCAGAAACTTGATGTCTATGGCCCGCGTGATCTGACCGGCCCGGTGCCGGTGGTGATCTATATCTATGGCGGCGCCTGGAACGAGGGCGACCGGCGCGATTTCGCCTTCGTGGCGCGCTGGCTTGCCGGGCTCGGCACCCTGGTGGTGGTGCCGGACTACCGGGTGCTGCCGGAGGTCGAGTACCCGGTGTTCCTCGAGGACTGCGCCGACGCCGTGCGCTGGACGCTGCAGCATGCCGCCGCGTTCGGAGGCGACCCGGCGCGGCTGGCGCTGGCCGGCCATTCGGCCGGCGCTTACAATGCGGTGATGCTGGCGCTGGAGCCGGGCTATGGCGTGGCGGACAGGATCGACGCCGTGGTGGGGCTCTCCGGCCCCTACAACTTCTACCCGTTCGATGTGCCGATCAGCGTCCGCACTTTCAGCGGCGCCGCCGACCCTTTGGCGACGCAGCCAGTGAACCTCGTCACTGCCGCGGCACCGCCGATGTTTCTCGCCAGCGCTGATGGCGACACGGTGGTTGGACCGCAGAACACGGTGGCCTTGGCGCAGCGGCTGCGCGAGGTCGGCGCCGAGGTGATCGAGCGGCATTTTCCGCGCTTCACGCATCCATCGACGCTGCTCGAACTGGGGAGCCTGCTGACCCGCCGTTCCAGCCTCGCCGGCGAGGTTGCAGCCTTCCTCGGCCGAACATTGCGGCTGGCGCCACCCGATGGCAGCGCTATGATCGCGCCTCGTGAAGAGGGAGCAGGGCGATGAGTTTGCGACGGACGCTGGCGGCGAGCGCCGCACTGGCCCTGAGTCTGGGCGCGGCCCCGAGCCTCGCGACCGAACTGTTCGAAGCCTGCGCCAGCAAGGCGGCGAGTCCTTATGAAGCGGGTTATGCCGAAACCGGGCTCGACAGCAGCGCCATCGACACGGCCGCGGCAATCGAGGCCTGCGCCGCGGCGCTGGTGGAGGATCCGGACTCCGCCCCGCTCAAGGCCTGGCTCGGCCGGGCCTATGATGTCAGCGGCGACGCGGCGCTGGCGGCGACCTATCTCGAGCCGGCGGCGACAGCCGGCAACGTGCTGGCGCAGACCAGCTTCGGCGACATCCTGATCGTCGGGCAGGGCGTCGAGCAGGACATGACGCGCGGAGCGGAACTGCTGAAGCTTGCCGCCGATGCCGGCTTTGCGCCGGCGCAGGACAGCCTCGGGCTCTCCTACGACTACGGCGAGGGCGTCGGGCAGGATTACGTCGAGGCGTCACGCTGGTATCGTAAGGCGGCGGAGCAGGGCCTGCCACGGGCGATGGCCAATCTCGGCTCGATGTACGCCGAGGGGCTGGGGGTCGACCGCGATCTGGTTGCGGCGGCGGCCTGGTACCAGCGCGGCGCCGACAAGGGTGACAGCCGGGCGCAATACAACCTCGGGAGCTTGTACGAAAGCGGCGCGCTGGCCGAGCCCGACTACGGGCGGGCGGCGGAGCTCTATCAGGCGGCGGCCGACCAGAATTATGGGCTGGCCCTCAATGCGCTCGGGTTCTTCAAGCAGCACGGCTACGGCACGGCACCCGACCTCGAAGGCGCGGCGGCGCTCTATCAGCAGGCGGCGGACCTGGGGATAGCGCAGGCGCAGGGGAACCTTGCGCTGCTCTACGAGGACGGGCTCGGCGTGACGCAGGATTATGCGCTGGCGCGCCAGCTCTACCGGCAGGCGTCGCAAAGCGGCAATACCGATGCGGCTGCCAATCTGGGTCTGCTCTATCTCAACGGCGCCGGCGGAGTGCGCGACCTCGACAAGGCGCTGAGCTTCACCCAGCAGGCGGCCGACCAGGGCAACGCGGTGGGGCTCAACAACCTCGGCCACCTCTATGAGAACGGTATCGCGGTGACGATGGACACGGCCCGGGCGCTGGAGCTCTACCAGCAGTCGGCGGTGCTCGGCTACCAGACCGGCGCCGACAACCACAAGCGGCTCGAAACTGCACTGCAGGCGCCGACCGAGACACCGTCGGTCAAGACCTATCCCAGGAGCAAAATCGACAACTGAGGCCGACGTCGCGCGCGCCGTCCTCAAAAAACTGCCGGACAGTGTCCTTTCTCCAAAGCCTCGTCCGTCGTTGTGACATCGGTTCGATCGAGCCGGTCAAACAAGGAGACAGACGATGCGTGTGATGGTGCTGGGAAAAGCCACCGAGGGTAACAACGGCGCGCCGCCGAGCAAGGAAGCGTTCGCGGCGATGGACCGGTTCATCGAGGAACTGGTGCAGGCCGGGGTGCTGGTGGCGGGGGCCGGACTCAAGGCCGGGGCAGAGTGCAAGCGGATCACCATCGACGGTGACCGCCGCACCATTGTCGACGGGCCGTTCGCCGAGACGCGGGAACTGGTGGCCGGCTTCCAGATCTGGGAGGTCAAGGACATGGACGAGGCGCTGGCCTGGCTCGCACGCTACCCCGCCATGCCCGGCAAGAACGAGATCGAGCTCAGGCCGTTCATGGAAGCGGCCGATCTCGCCGACTATGTGACACCCGAGGAACTGGCGACGCCGCGCGAGGGCGATCGGGGCAAGCTCGGCGTCGCCTGACCCGGCCTTGCCTCGCCCGGGGCTCCGGACCACAACAGGGCATGCGCATAGACAAGACGCAGCGGATCATCGAGGCGACATTCCGTATCGAACGGGCGAGGCTGATTGCCGGTCTCGCCCGCATGGTGCACAGCATCGATCGCGCCGAAGAGCTGGCGCAGGAGGCGCTGCTGATCGCGCTCAACGAATGGCCGAAGACCGGCGTCCCCGCGAATCCCGGAGCCTGGCTGATGACTGCCGGCAAGCGCCGCGCCATCGACGCCATCCGCCACCAGCGAATGCTCGAGCGCAAGCACGCCGAGATCGCGCAGACGCTGGAAGAGGCCTCCGACGACGCGGCGGCGGCCATTGAGGCGGGGCTCGATGACGAGGTCGGCGATGAACTGCTTGGGCTGATCTTTACGGCCTGCCACCCGATGCTGTCGGCCGAGGCGCGCGTCGCCCTGACGCTGCGGGTGATCGGTGGCTTGAGCCCCGATGAGATCGCCCGGGCGTTCCTCGCCAAAGAGGCGACGATTGCCAAGCGCATCGTGCGAGCCAAGCAGGCGATAGCGGCCGCGGGGCTGAGCTTCGAGGTGCCGCGCGGCGCCGAGCGGGCGATGCGGTTGCCTTCGGTGCTCGAGGTGATCTACCTGATCTTCAACGAGGGGTATGCGGCGACGGCAGGCGACGATCCGATCCGCCCGGGGCTCTGCCTCGAGGGACAGCGGCTGGGCCGCGTGCTGGTCGGGTTGCTGCCTGATGATGCCGAGGCGTTCGGGCTCTTGGCGCTGATGGAGATCCAGGCCTCGCGGCTTTCGGCGCGGCTCGGGCCAGATGGGGCGCTGGTGCCGCTCACTGCGCAGGACCGGACGCGCTGGGACCAGTTGCTGATCCGGCGTGGCTTGGACGCCCTGGCGCGGGCTGAGGCGCTGGGTGGCGGCGGCTCGTACGTGCTGCAGGCGGCGCTTGCGGCCTGTCACGCTCGGGCCCGCGACGCGGCCGCGACCGACTGGCCCCGCATCGCTCTGCTCTACGACCGGCTTGGCGTCGTCGCGCCGTCACCGGTGGTCGAGCTCAACCGCGCCATCGCCCACAGCATGGCCTTCGGGCCGGAAGCGGGCCTGCTGCTGCTCGACCAGCTTGCGGCCGAACCAGCGCTGCGCGGCTACGCGCCGCTGCCGGCAGCGCGAGGGCATTGCCTGTTGCGGGCCGGACGGCGCGCCGAGGCGCGGGCCGCGTTCGAGGCGGCGGCTGAACTGACCCGCAACGCCGCGGAGGCGGCGTTCCTGCGGGCTCGCGCCGCGGCCTGCGGTTAGCCGTGCTCTTTCTCGCGCCGGCTCGCCAGCACTGCGATCGACGCCGCGACCCGGTGGGCGGTGGAGAAGAACTCGCGGTGCACCATGAAGGCCACCGTCACCAGCGTCGCCACCACCGCCAGCCACTCATTGGCGAACCAGGCCACCATCGGGACGGCGAAATAATAGGCGCGGATGCCGTTGTTGAAGTTCTTGGCGGCCAGCGTGTTGAGCTGGGCGATGCCGTCGATCTCGTCACGGGCAACGTGCTCGGAATGCTCGATAGCGCCGAGCAGGATGCAGAAATGGTTGAACTGGCGCAGCGCCAGGGTGAACGAGAAGAAGCTCAGAACGAAGATGGCGAGCGTCGCGAACAGGTGGATCTGCACATCCTGCGCGGTGTAGCTGGTCTTGAGCCCGACAGTGGTCAGCGTGTCGGTGAGCGCGGTCAGGTTGCCGAAGGCGGTGAACACCGCCAGCACCAGCAGCACCGAGGTCGAGGCGAGAAAACTCACCGAGCCCATCAGGTTGCCGGCGAGGATGGCATCGAGCGGCGTGTCGCGCTTGACCGCATTGGCCACCCAGCGCCGGCGCTGCATCGACATGATCACCGACAGCGACGGGCGCTTCCGCTCCAGCAGCGGCACGCCATAATTGTAGGCGAACCAGCAGATCAGCGGGAATAGTGTCGCGAACAGCGTCATGGCGCCCGGAGCCCTCGGGGGAATCGATGCCCCTTTATAGCGCTCCGGGTCGCGTTGGCGACCAGATCAGATAAACGGCGGCGCCAGCAGATTGACGAAGCGCATGCCTTCAGCCGGGTCGCGCGGCTCCTCGGGTGGCTTTGGCCACTTGCCGTCGAGCACCGCGGCGTCGCGCTCGGTGCGGGTCAGGCGAAATTCGGGCCCGAAAAACGGCTTCTGCCGGTCGTCTCCCGGCGGCAGGTCGTCGCGCGGGGTCAGGATACCAACAAAGTGCAGCACGGCATAACTCCTCGGTTTGGTCGGCCCCGCCGCTCACAGGGGGAAGCAGCGGGGCCGCGTTGCCGTCGGGGAAGGGAGGAGGGAACCCCGGCGTAGGCGAAGACAATGACAAACCCTATCGGATTGGTCGAGAATTGCGATGCCAAATCGGGACGAGGAGGGGGAAGCGATTTGCGCGGGCGTGCGTGCGGGTGAAATAGGGCGCCGCTGGCGGGAGCTGACCCCCACCTCTGTCCCCTTCCCCCAAGAATGGGGAGGGAGACGCCTTCACTAAGGCCGGTGTTCTGGTCTCCCTCCCCATGTTCAGGGAGAGGGGACAGGGGGGGCAGCCCGCGCCGGACTCTCGTCCAGCCGCTGTCCCCTACAGCGTCCGCGCGTAGCGCATGAAGATCTGCTGGATCTCGTTCAGCACAGCGTCGGAGAGCTCGACATCGGCGGCGGCGATGTTGGTCCTGAGCTGTTCCATCGTCGTCGCGCCGATGATCACCGAGGTCATGAACGGCTTGGTCAGGCAGAAGGCGATGGCCATCTGGTTGACGTCGAGGCCGTGCTTCTGAGCCAGCTCGAGATAGGCCCGGATCGCCGGCTCGGTGTACTGGTTGTTGCGGTAGGCAGAACCGGCGACGGCACCGCGCGTCCCCGGCGGCAGCACGCCGCCGAGATACTTGCCGGAGATGGCGCCGGCGGCCAGCGGTGAATAGGCGAGCAGCCCGACATCCTCATGGAAGGCCAGTTCGGCGAGGTCCATGTCGTAGTAGCGGCGCAGGAAGTTGTATTCGTTCTGGATGGTCTGCACCCGCGGCAGCCCAAGCTCCATCGACAGCTTCAGGTATTGCATGGTGCCCCAGGCGCTCTCGTTGGAGAGGCCGAAGTGCAGGATCTTGCCCTCCCGCACCAGCTCGCCCATCACCTGCAGCACTTCGAGCATGTTCGGCAACACGCTCTGTTTATCCTGCAGGTACGGGTTGTAATCCCACGAGCCCTCGAAGTGGTAGTGGCCACGGCGCGGCCAATGGATTTGGTAGAGGTCGATGCGGTCGGTCTGCAGACGCCTGAGGCTGCCTTCCACCGCTTCGCGCACGCTCGGCCCATCGATGCCGCGACCGCCGCGCACCCAGGGGCGACCGCCACCGGCGACCTTGGATGCCAACACAATGTCGTTACGGCGGCCAGTTTGCTTGAACCAGGTGCCGATGATTTCCTCGGTCTTGCCGTAGGTCGAGGCGTCGGGCGGCACGGCGTACATCTCGGCCGTGTCGAAGAAATTGACGCCTTGGGTGACGGCATAATCCATCTGCGCGTGGCCTTCGGCCTCGGTGTTCTGCTTGCCCCAGGTCATGGTGCCCAGGCAGATCTCGGACACCGAGATATCGGTACGGCCAAGCTTCTTCATCTTCATGGAAATGCCCCTTCAGTTCGGCGCGCACCGTATGGGGCGAGGCCGGTCGCGACAATCCCCCCGAAGGTCGGGCCGAGGTTGCGCCCCGCCTTGGGATCGGAGAGATTGTGCGCGCCATTTCAAGGATATCGCCCTTGCGCAAATCTCTGCTGCCGCTTGCTGCCTTCACTCTCGCCGTCGCCACGCTGCTGGGTGGGCCCGCGGCGGCGCAGGAGGAAGCCGACCTGGGGCGGATCGGCAAGATGAACCTCAAGGAACTGGCGACGCTGGTCGGCGCCGTGACCCAGTCGGTCGGGCAGGACACCCTGAAGCTGCAGCCGGCGGCGCAGCGCAGCGACTGCACCGAACTGACGCGTGCGTCCAATTCGTTCGCGCTGGGCTATCGGCTGCTCGCCGAGGCAAGGGCGGCGCTCGAAGGCAAGCCGGCGCGGGAGGTGGCGGTGCTGCAGACCCATATCGTGCAGTCGCGGGTCATCACCTTTGCGGCGCGGGTGCGGGCCGAGGAATGGTTCAGCCGGCAATGCGCCAGCTTCGCGATGCCGACCGACAAGGCGGCCGAACCACGCTACGCCAAACCGGCAAAGCTCAAGACCGACGAATACACCCAGGCGATGATCGAGGCGCGACTGGCGGCGGAGGCGAACCTGGCGCTCGCGGTGGCCGCGGGACTCGGCAAGAAGTGCCCCCAGGTAATCTCAGTGATCCAGTCGATCCAGCTGTTCGTGCCCTATCTCGAAAAGCTCTCCAAGGACGTGGCCAGGCGCCCCGAGGCGCTGGGCCCGCGGGCCAGCCGACGCGGGCTCGACGTAGCGCGGACGCAACTGATCAATGCCGGCAACAAGCTCTATCGCGAGCTCGGCATCGGCTGCCGCGCCAAGCCGCCGGCCGAGGCGGAAGCCCCGGCAGAAGGCGAGCCGCCGGCCTCCCCGTAAGGGTTTTCCAATGCAGTTCAAAAAACTGTCACGCGACGCGCTTTTTGCCTTGAGGTCGCCGGGATCACCGCCTATATACCCGTTGCGTCGCGGTTGAGGCCGCAACGAAAGACGCAAATCAATCTCAGGATTGAATCTGGCGCGGGGTGGAGCAGCCCGGTAGCTCGTCAGGCTCATAACCTGAAGGTCACAGGTTCAAATCCTGTCCCCGCAACCAATCCGAGATTGAGCAAAAGCCCCGCGAAAGCGGGGCTTTTCGTTTTTGGCTCTGCCGCCGCTCCCCGCAGATTGGGCTCTTGCCGGCGTCACTCCATCTGATCGCTTCGTTCCCCGTTGACTCAGCAATCGTTCCTACCTTCGCGGTTGTCGCCTGGTCATTCCTCGACAACTACGAGTGTGGAACGTCGGGCGCTGGTACGGCGAGGTCGTTGCGACGAACGGAAGTACTATCGGTAGGAGGGGGAGGTACGAGAGCAGCAACCGGCGAGTCCAAGGTTGAAGGGGAACGTTCGTCGGCTGCCGCTCTCTCAGGACTCAACTCATTGACGGGGCAGTGGTTCCCCCCAAAGCACGAAGCCCCGCGCGACCTTGCTGCGGCGGGGCTTGTTGCAGGGGCGGAGGCCTCTCCGGCCCGCGATTGGGCGCTTACTTTACGAGGCCAGCCGTCTTGCAGGCGTCGAGCGTCAGCGTTGCCAGATCGATCTTGGTGGTCCCCTCGGCGGTCTCGGCAGGAGTATCGGGTTCGTCGCTGGTCGCGGCGGTGCCATCGGCCGAAGGTGCAGCGCCCTCCTGAGTATTGCTGGCGCCGTCCGCCTTGGCGGCTTCTGCTGCCAGAGAATCGCACTGGGCCTGCACCTTGGGCAGGTCATCGGCAGAAATCTCCGTGCCGTTGATCGAGGTCTGCGCCATAGCGCCCGAGCTCAGCATGGCAACGGTGAGGGCAGCGGCAGAAATGAGGCTGCGGATCATCATGACTATTCTCCACTATTGTTATCGTTGAGGCGTGCCGGGCCTGGCGACGAAACGTGGTGAAGCGGGAATAGTTGCCCGGAGCTGTGACGATAACTCCGGGCCAGAACCGAGAAAGGTCAGCGCACGGCCTTCGCCGCTGCCTCGAGCCACAGCGCGATGGCGACGGCGCCGGGGTCGGGGTGGCCGAGGGCGCGCTCGCCGATATAGCTGGAGCGGCCGCGGCGGGGTTGCATGGCGGCGGTGCGTTCGGCGCCGGAGCGGGCGGCCGCGGCTGCTGCCGTAAGCTGACCGGCGGTGGTGGCGACGGTCATCGCGGCGGCGGCGGGAATGAGGGCGTCGAGCATGGTGCGATCGCCGGCGTCGGCGCCGCCCAGCCGCTTGATCGCTTCGGCTCCGGCCGCAAACGCCCGGGCGAGCGCCGCGCTGTCGTGCCCGCCATCCGCGACCGACTGGGCGGCGGCGATGGCGAAGGCGGCGTAGAGCGGACCGGAGGTGCCGCCAATGGACTTGCGCATGGCGAGACCGATCTCACGCAGCACCGCATCGAGCGGCCGGCCGGCCCAGCCGGGGGCGAGCGCCAGCAGCGCGTTGGCGCCGCTGGCCAGCGAGTGGCCGATATCGCCGTCGCCGACGATGCGGTCCATCTCGGTGAGCTCGGCCTCGGCAGCGATGATGGCGTGGCAGGCAGTGGTGAGCACAGCGACGAATTCGGCCGGGGTGGCTGCGCCGGAACCGGCGGTGGTGTCGGTGTTAATGGCAGGCGCCGGCAGCGTGGTGAGAGCCGGTAGCGGCAGCCGGCCATGCGTGCCAGGCCAGGCCGGGGCGGTGGTGGGGGCGTCGAGCGCGGCCAGCAGGGCAGCGTCGGTGCGCAGCAGGCTCAGCGAAATGCCGGTCATTTCGATGGCGGTGAGGAAGGTGCCGCAGAAGCCGCGAACGACGGTGATGCCGCGCGCCTTCAGCACCTCCAGCGCATCGCGGGCGACGATGCTCATTTCCATCTGCGCGGTGCCGCCGAGGTTGTTGACCAGTAGCGCGACGTGGTCGCCGCCCTTGAGGCCACGATCGGCGAGGATGGTATCAACAAGGGTTTCGACCACCTGGCGGGCCGGCTGCATGACGACGCGCTGCACCCCGGCTTCGCCATGGATGCCGAGGCCGAGTTCCATCTCGTCGTCGCCGAGCGAGAAGTTGGGTTTGCCGGCAGCGGGGACGGTGCAGGGGGAGAGCGCGACGCCCATCGAGGCGACAGCGCCGATGGCGGCGAGGGACCGGGCCTTCACCTCCCCCAGCGACAGGCCGGCTTCCGCGGCGGCGCCGGCAACCTTGTGGACGAATACCGTGCCGGCGATGCCGCGACGGCCGGCGGTGCGTTCGGCCTTGCCCAGCGCCGCGTCGTCATCGACGATCACCAGCTCGACCGGGATGCCGTCGGCACGCGCCATTTCGGCGGCGAGGCCAAAGTTGAGCCGATCGCCGGTGTAGTTCTTGACGATGATGAGGATGCCGGCGGGATTGGCGACGGCGCGGAGCGCCGCATAAACCGCATCGGTGCTGGGTGAGGCAAAGACGTCGCCCGAAACCGCGGCGGTCAGCATGCCCTTGCCGACATACCCAGCATGGGCCGGCTCATGGCCGGCGCCGCCGCCGGTGACGATCGCCACCTTGCCGCTTTGGCGGAACTCGGCGAGGTCGGAGCGCACCAGGGTGTTCTCGTTGCCGAGCAGCGCCAGGCCGGGATGCAGCATGGCGAGACCTTCGAGCGACTGGCGAACCAGCGACGGAATGTCGTTGATGAGTTTCTTCATGGCCTCTCTCCCCTGGCGCCGCATCGCGGCGGCGCCGATTCATGCAGCATAATCCGAAGGATGTCTGCATGAACAAGGTTAGGGAAGGAGGCCTATCGTCTTAGGCCGCGGCAGCTTCGTTGCGCGCCAGCGGGTAGCCATTGGCGTCGTAGAGGGCGCGGATGGCGGCGCCGTCATAGCGGCGGCCGGCGACTTCGAGGAAGGTGCCGACCAGCCAAGCGGCCGGGCGGTCCTCGACGATGTACTGGATGGCCTCGGCGGCAGTCTTGAAGCGGCGATACTGCTCGCGCGGCGACTTGGCGTAGCGGCGGCTGGGGTAAAGCTCGGCGGAAGCGGCATAGTTGAAGATATCCAAGGCGTGTCCTTTCGGGGCGCTGGGTGCAAAACGACAATGATCGCCAGCCGCGAAGAGCGGTGGGCGGGCGGAAATGGAAGTCGGGGAACAGAGGATCGGCAAGTTGGCCGACCGGCGGTCAAATAGCGACCGCACCGTGTAGAGGCTTATATAGGGACGAAATGTGCCGATACCAAGGAGACGCGGCAAACGGAGCGTTTCAGCCCAAGCATCGGGGCTTAGTCGCACCCCCTCCGAGCTGCGCTAGGTCGCTCGCGCTCCCAAGCTTCGCTTGCCTCCCCCCGTCGAGGGGAGGTGGGGATCGAGTTGGTGGCTTGCGCGGCGCTAGAACGTGACGGCGCGCAGGCGGGCGTTGTGGATGTGGGTTTCCATGGCGAGCACCGCTTTGGCGCGATCGCGTTGGAGCAGGGCGTCGATGATGTCGAGGTGGTCGGCCAGCGCCGGGGCCAGCACCACCGGGTTCAGGCGGATGCGGTCGAGCTGGATCATGCGGACGCGGATGGCATTGATCGAGTAGGCCTGGATGAGGATTTCGTTGCCGGTGGCGCCGATGAGGAAATCGTGGAAGTCGGAGTCGATCTTCTGCGCCTCATCGAGCAGGGCGCCGCTGATGCCGCCGCTGCTGGCCCGCTCGAGAATCGAGGCGTGCAGCGCCCGCTGCTGCTGCAGCGCGTCGTCGCCGACATGCTCGATGGCGTAGATTGTCGCTTCGCGCTCGTAGGCGAGGCGCATCTGGTAGGATTCGCGGATCATCCTCAGATCGACTGTGGTGATCTGGATGCCGCGCTGCGGCAGCACCGCGAGCAGGCTCTCGGCCTCGAGCCGGGGCAGCAGCTCGCGCAGGGCACCGAGGGAGATCCCGAGCTTCGAAACCAGATCGCGCTGCGACAGGTTCTGCCCGGGCTGGATCTGGCCGGCGAGCAGCAGGCGCTGGAAGCGCTGGTAGGCGGTCTGGCGGTTGAGCGGGTTGTCGGCGCCGGCCGTGGTCCGTGGCCGGCGCGTCGTGCGCCGCGCCGGAGCGGTCAGGACCTTGGTCGCCATACGCGTTTCCCTCCTTCGCGCTTGCCTGAGCGTTAACTCAATCCTTGTCGCCTGGGAATCGGAATTGGCTCTGCTCAAAGCTGGCGATGAGCTTGGCGACGCCCGCCGCCGGCAGTGGCAGCAACGGCTCGAGCGGCCGCATCCAGGCCGCGTCGCCGCTGATCCGCGACTTCACCGCCTTGAGTGCGATGATGCCGCCATAATCGTCGACGGCAACGATGCGCTGTGCGGCGCGATCGCGGAGGCCCGCCGATGCGGGACCTGTTGGGTCGGCAAATAACTGGCAGAGCTCGACGGCGTTGACGTTGGGCAGCCCGCCGATCATGCCCGCGCCGCCGGCCGCGAGGAGGTCAGGCAGCACGCGATCGTCGCCGGTGAAGATGCGAAGCTTGGGGAAGGTCTTTGCCAGCATCAGTGTGTGGGCGCGGTCGCCGGTCGAATCCTTGATGCCGACGATGCGCTTGCCATGCCGGGCAAGGAGGCGCTCGACCAGCTCGACGCCGTAGCCGACCTTGGTCATCGCCGGGATGTGGTAGAGCACGACGTCGAGCGGGAACGCGCCGCCGAAACGGTTCGCGGCGGCCTCGAAAAACGCGGCGATGCCGTCCTGGCTGGTGGCGCCGTAATAGAAGGGCGGGGCGATCAGCACGGCCCGGCAGCCGAGATCGGCGGCGGCGGCGATGGTCGCCACGGCATCGTCGAGCGCAGCGCTCATCGAGGCCGGGATCAGCCGGTCCATCGGCACGCCCGCCTGCTGCAGCGCGGCCAGCGCCGCCCGCTTTTCACGCACCGAGAACGAAGCGCCTTCGCCGGTCGAACCGAAGGGCGAAATGTAGCTGCAGCCGGCGGCGAACAGCCAGTCGAAATGCGACTTAAGTCGCGCAATGTCGATGCTTCCGGTGTCAGTGACAGGGGTCAAAGAGGCGGCGACGATACCGCCGAGAACCTTGGAATTGTTGGCTTCTGAGGCGGCTGTGAGTTCTTGTGTCACTGATACAATCACCAGATGGAGTAGTTGTTCAATCTATGTGTTTACACGAGCCGGATTCTGTTGCAAGGTCAATCCATCGGTGAGGGCGTCACGGCGGGTAAACGCTGTCGCCGCACCGGGGACGTGCATGCTGGGAGGGCGCCGTTGGCCGAACTGCAACTTCAGAATGTCTCGAAGACCTACGGGACGTTCGAGGCGGTAAAGGATGTGTCGCTGGCCATCGAGGATGGCGAGTTCGCCGTCTTTGTCGGCCCCTCGGGTTGCGGCAAGTCGACCCTGTTGCGGCTGATCGCCGGGCTCGATCCGGTCAGCGGCGGTACCGTCGCCATCGGCGACAAGGACATGACGGCGCGGCAGGCCGGCGAGCGGCCGGTCGCCATGGTGTTCCAGTCCTATGCGCTCTACCCGCATATGAGCGTATTCGAGAACATCGCCTTCCCGCTGCAGATGGAAAAGCGCTCGAAGGCCGAAATCCGCGATGAGGTGGCCAAGGCCGCCGCGACCGTGCAGTTGACGACGCGGCTGCAGGACAAGCCGAACAAGCTCTCGGGCGGGCAGCGGCAGCGCGTGGCGATTGCCCGCGCCATCGTGCGCAAGCCTGAAATCTTCCTGATGGACGAGCCCTTGTCGAACCTCGACGCGGCGCTGCGCATGGAGATGCGCTCCGAGCTGACGCAGTTGCACAAGCGGCTCGGCTCCACCATGGTCTATGTCACGCACGACCAGCTCGAAGCCATGACCATGGCCGACCGCATCGTGGTGCTGAACGCCGGCAAGGTCGAGCAGGTCGGCAAGCCGATGGAGCTCTATCACCGGCCGGCGAACCTGTTCGTTGCCGGCTTTATCGGCAGCCCGCCGATGAACTTCCTTGCGGCCAAGGTGGCAGGCCTCGATGGCGGCCAGGTGCTGCTCGAAGTGCCTGAGGTCGGGCAGGTGGCGCTGCCGGGCGACAGCTCGGCGTTCACCGTCGGGGGCGAGGCGACGATCGGCATCCGCCCCGAGGCGATCACCACTGCGGCGCCGGCGGAACCGGCGCTGGCGCTCAGCATCACGCCGCGCACCGTGGAGCGCCTGGGGCTCCACACCATCGTTTACGGCGAGCAGGGTGGCCGGATGCTCACCGCGCTGTTCAATGGCGACCCGGCAATTGCTGCCGATGCGCCGCTCGGCATCCATGTGCCGCTGAAGCAGATCCACCTGTTCGACGCCGCGGGCCAGGCCCGCGGACACCGCGACTGACGCGTTTTCATCGCCCGCCCCGGAGGAGGAGGACCATGCCTCCGGAGGCGCGCTCACAAGGGAGTAACGAGATGAATCTCAAATCCAATCGCCGGCAGTTCCTGTTCGGCGCCGCCGCCAGTACGCTGGCCATTACCGCTGCCGGCGGCATCGACCGGGCCTTCGCGCAGGACCAGCAGCTGGTGTTCTGGTCGCAGCTGGCCGGCAGCAAGAAGGCGGCGGGCGAAGCACTCGAGGCCGCGTTCAAGACGGCGCACCCCGAGATCGCGCTCAATTCCAGCCTGTTCGCCGAGCCGAGCCAGCTGAACGAGAAAATCCTCACCGCCATCAACGGCAACACCGCGCCGGACCTGTTCATCCAGCACTGGGATTACACGCTGACCTATTCGACCGGCGACAAGCTGGCCGACCTCAAGGCCGGTCTCGCCAATGTGAACTTCGATGATCTCGATGGCTCGCTCCTCGCCTATGGCAATATCGGTGGCCAGCAGGTGTCGGTGCCGCTTTACGGCACATCGCGTGGCCTCGGCGTCAACCGCAAGTATGTGACGGAAGCCGGGCTTGATGCCGACAAGGGGCCGCAGAACTGGGCCGAGCTGCGAGAGTGGGCCAAGGCGCTGACCAAGCGGCAGGAGAGTGGCCTGCTCGAAGTCGCCGGCCTCAGCATGTTCCACAACGATCTCGAGACCTGGGAAATCTTCACCCTGTTGCTGCAGGGCGCTGGTGGCACGCTGTTCAATGACGACCTGACGGCGCCCGCCTTCGGTGGCGCCGAAGGCCTCGCAGCGATCAACTTCATGTTCGAGCTGCTGCACACCGACAAGGTCACCGATCTCGGCTTCGGCCTCGGGCCAGGCGGTTCGGCGAGCCCGATGAACCAGGGCCGCGCCGCGATGATCATCGCCGGCAACTACTCGACCAACAATGCGCTGAAGGCGGGCATCGAGTTCGACGTGCTGCCGATCCCGATGAAGGATGGCGGCTTCACCTCGCTGGTGGACCCATTCAGCTTCGCCGTCACCAAGGCCTCGCCGAACCAGCCGGCGGCGCTGAGCTTTGTCGAGTTTGCGCTGACGCATGAGCAGCAGGTGGCGTTCGCACTGGCCTCCAAGAACGTGCCGGTACTGAAGGCGGCGCAGCAGGATCCGGCGGTACAGGCCGATCCGTTCCTGTCGAAGTTCGTCAAGACGGCCAGCTTCGCGCCGCCCAAGGCCGCAGCCATCCCGGCGTTTTCGCGCATGGTGACGATCATCGCTCGCGCCGTGCAGGAGACGCTGTTCAAGCGCGTCACCGCCGAGGAAGCGCTGAAGGCCGCCGAGGCCGAAGTCATCGCGGTTCTCGGCCGCTAAAGGAACAGGCAGATGGCGCCGCAATCGAGCACAGCTCTGGCCCGACGGCCACAAAGCTTCACGCAGAACTGGAGCGCCTATGCCTTCCTGACGCCGGCCCTGATCATCCTGTTCCTGTCGCTGCTGCTTCCCGCGGCAGCGACAGTGGTGATGAGCCTCACCGACATCTCGTTCTTGCGGCCGACCAATTTCGTCTGGTTCGACAACTATATCAAACTGGTGTCGGACGGCCGCTTCCGGCAGGCGGTGGGCAACACCGCCTACTATACCGTCGGGGTGACGCTGCCGACCATGGCGCTGGGGCTGCTCGCCGCGGTGGCGCTCAACGGCAAGCTGCGCGGACGCATCGTCTTTCGCACCATCTTCTACCTGCCGGTGCTGACCTCGCTGATCGCCGCGGCGGTGGTGTGGATGTATGTCTACGAGCCCTATTCAGGGCCGATCAACGGCACGCTGACGCAGCTCGGGCTGCCGCCGCAGCCGTGGCTGCAGAGCCCCAACCTCGCCATGACCTCGCTGATCGTCATGGCAATCTGGCGCGATTTCGGCACCGCGATGATCATCTATCTCGCCGGGCTGCAGGACATCCCCAAGGATATCTACGAGGCGGCGCGGCTCGACGGGGCCAAGACCAAGGATATCTTCTTTCGCATCACCGTGCCGATGCTCAGCAACGTCACTTTCTACCTGATGATCATCCTGATCGTGCAGACCTTCCAGGTGTTCGGCGCGATCTATGTGATGACCAATGGCGGGCCGCTCGGCTCCACCGAAACCATCGTGTTCCAGATGTATCAGACCGCCTTCGGCTACACTGAGTTCGGCTATGCGGCGGCAATGTCGACCGTGCTGTTCCTCGCGATCCTCCTGTTCTCGATCATCGGCACCAAGATCATGCGCCGGGGTGAGGCATGAGCGACATCGCGCAACCCGCGGCACCGGCCGTTCCCGCCGTGTCGTTCCAGCAGCGCTGGTGGCCACTGGCCGAGCGGGTGATCGGCTACGGTCTCCTCATTTTCGCTGCCTTGGCAACGATCACGCCGTTCCTGTGGATGGTGTCGACCTCGTTCAAGACCGATGCCGAGACCTTCCAGTTTCCGCCGAACTTCATCCCCAACAGCCTCGTCTGGCAGAACTACATCGATGCCATCGCGGGGCCCGATACCGGGCGGCAACTGATCAACAGCCTGGTTTTCGCGCTCGGCTCGACCGCCTCGAACATGGTGTTCTGCGCGCTGGCTGGTTACGCACTGGCGCGGATGCAGTTCAAGGGCAAGAACCTGATCTTCGCGCTGGTGGTCGGCCTGCTGATGGTGCCGGCGCAGAGCCAGATCGTGCCGGTATTCCTGATCGTGCAGCGCATCCCGTTCGCCGGCGGCAATGACTGGCTGGGCAATGGCGGCACCGGGTTGCTCAACACCTATTGGGGGATGATCCTGCCCACTGCGGCGACGCCGTTCGGCATCTTCATGATGCGGCAGTTCTTCTCGCGCATCCCGGTCGAGTATGAGGAATCGGCGCGGCTCGATGGCGCCAAGACCTTCACCATCTTCTGGCGCATCCTGTTGCCGCTGGCGCGGCCGGCCATGGCGGTGCTGGGGGTGCTGAGCTTCCAGAGTGCCTGGAACGATTTCATCTGGCCACTGATCCTCACCTCGCAGCGTGAGATGGCGACGCTGCAGATCGGCCTGCAACTACTGCAGAGCGGCCCCGATGCACGCTGGAACGTGGTGATGGCGATGGCGACGCTCATCACCCTGCCGGTGATCATCGTCTTCCTGTTCGCACAGCGCTACGTCATCGACGGCGCGGTCACCAGCGGCGTCAAAGGCTGACGCCCCCCACCCCTCGCAATTGCGACCCGGCTCGCTCGCGGGCCCGACGGAGATTTGACCATGACCCAGCACCTCGAAGTCTACCGCAAGGAGGGCGAGTTCGTCGCCTGGCCGGCCAATTACGGCATGTGGATCTGGGGCGACGAAGTGGTGGTGGTGTTCTCGCAGGGGTTTCGCGGCGCAGAGGAGAGCCTGCATGCCCGTGACAAGACGCGGCCATTCATCGGCCGGCAGGCGCGCAGCTTCGATGGTGGGCTGACCTGGCGCGACGAGCTGTTCACCGGCACGATCCCCGGCGGCACCTCGCTGTCGGGCGACGAGCATGTGATCGAGGCGTTGCAGAGCCAGCCCAACATCGTGGTCGAGCGCGATATCCCGGTGCTCGACCAGCCGGTCGATTTCACCGATCCCGAGACCATCGTGATGTGTGCCCGTACCGGGCTCGATGCCGGCTCGATCAGCTGGTTCTATGTCAGCCGCGATCGGGCGAAGAGCTGGCAGGGCCCATATCGGATCGGCGATTTCGGCCTGCCGGGGGTTTCGGCGCGTACCGACATCGTACCGCTCGGCCAGCACGACGCGCTGTTCCTCCTCACTGCAGTGAAGGCCAATGGCGACGAGGGCCGGATCTTTGCGGCGCGAACCCGCGATGGCGGCAGGAGCTTTTCGTTCGAGAGTTTTGTCGGCGACGAACCGGAAGGCTTTGCCATCATGCCGGCCTCGCTGCGCTTGCCGGATGGCGACATCCTGACATTCGTGCGCTGTGCGGCGCCACGCGGTCCGGGGCGGCGAGCGTGGATCGACCTCTATCGCTCGAGCGACGAGGGGAAGAGCTGGCGCTATGTCGGGGTGCCGGTACCGCAGGTCGGCCACAACAGCAACCCGCCGACCATCAACCGGCTCGCCGATGGCCGGCTGGTGCTGGTCTATGGCTATCGCGACGCGCCCTTTGGCATGCGCGCCCGGGTGAGTAGCGATGAAGGCGTCAGCTGGAGCGACGATATCGTCTTGCGTGACGATGGCGGGGTGGCCGATCTCGGCTACCCGCGCACCGTGCTCAGGGCTGATGGGAAGTTGCTGACGGCGTACTACTACAACTATGGCGCCGACACCGACCGCTTCATCGGGGCCACGCTGTTCTCGGTGTAGTCGAGATGCCGAGGCCTCTTCACCTCTCCCCAAGGGAGAGGGGACGTTGGGGCATGTTCCGTCGATTATCCGATCCAGCCAAGCACTCGATGCCCACCTCCGCCAATGGGGGTCCGTCTGTAATCACCGCACCACCCCCTCCCTCAATCCCTCCCCTCAAGGGGGAGGGAAGCGACGGCTGCAAGATCGCACCCCGGACATGCTTCTCCTGCCCCCCAGGCACATTGATGACATCCATCTGCTATTGTAATAAACTGCAATAATAAATGTTCATGCGCGCCGCACGAAGCGGCATCTAAGCTTTCTGATGAACAGTATATGTACGAAATAGTACAGTTATACTTGAGGTCTGGAGGCTTTCGTGGCGACGAAAGACGGCAAGCTGTCGCTGAATGCGCTGATCGCCATGGTCGTAGGATCGATGGTGGGCGCCGGGATCTTCAATCTCCCCGGCCGCTTCGGTGCTGCCACCGGTCCGTTCGGCGCGATCATCGCCTGGGCGATTGCCGGCACCGGCATGTACATGCTGGCGCGCGTGTTCCAGACGCTGGCGGCCAGGCGCCCGGACATCGATTCCGGCGTGTTCGCTTATGCCAAGGCCGGTTTCGGCGACTATATGGGGTTCCTGTCGGCCTTCGGGTACTGGCTCGGCAGCTGCCTCGGCAACGTCTTCTACTGGGTGCTGATCGGCTCGACGCTCGGCCGGTTTTTCCCGGAGATTTTTGGCGATGGCAGCTCGGTCATTGCCATTATCGTCTCGCTCTGTGGCATCTGGGCCTTTCACTTCCTGATCCTGCGTGGCGTGCAGCAGGCGGCGTTCATCAACACCGTCGTCACCATCGCCAAGCTGGTGCCGCTACTGGTGGCGCTGCTGATCATGATCTTCGTGTTCAATTTCCAGCAGTTCGCCGAGAACTTCTTCGGCGGCGTCGGCATGCCGGAAAAGCCGCTGCTCAACCAGGTGCGCGACACCATGCTGATCACGGTGTTCGTGTTCATCGGCATCGAGGGCGCCAGCGTCTACTCACGCTTTGCCAAGAAGCGCGCCGATGTCGGCACCGCAACGATCCTCGGCTTCGTCGGCGTCACCGGGCTGATGGTGGCGATTACACTCTTGCCCTATGCCGCCATGCCGCAATCGACCATTGCCGGTCTGCAGCAGCCCTCGCTCGCCGGAGTGCTCGAGCAGATCGTCGGCCACTGGGGCGCGGTGTTCATTTCGATCGGCGTGCTGATCTCGGTGCTCGGCGCCTATCTCGCCTGGTCGCTGATTTGCGCCGAGGTGCTGTTTGCGGCGGCGAAATCGAAGGACATGCCCAAGCTGTTCGCCGCCGAGAACGCTCAAGGCGTGCCGGCCAATGCACTGTGGCTCACCAATATCGTGGTGTCGCTGTTCGTCATCTCGACCTATTTCTCGCGCGACGCCTTCAACTTCATGCTCGATATGACGAGCGTCACGTCGCTGCTCCCCTACCTGCTGGTGGCGGGCTACGGAGTGCTGATCGCCCGGCGCGGTGAGGGGTATGAGACGACCCCCGACGAGCGGACCGGCGACCTGATCGTCGCCGCCATCGCCGTGCTCTACACGCTGGTGATGTTCGTCGCGGCGGGGCTGCAATATGTGCTGCTGCTCGCCGTGCTGCTGGTGCCAGGCACCATCCTCTATTTCTGGGCCCGCCGCGAACAACAGCTCAAGCTGTTCAGCCCGGCCGAGCTCATCGTTTTCGCCGTTGCCCTGGTTGCCGGTCTCGCCGGCGCCTGGGGCCTCGTCAGCGGCGCCATCGTCCCATGATCTTCGGAGATTTATGCTCATGAGCACGGCAAGCGCGTTCGGTGTGCACTCGGAGGTCGGCCAGTTGCGCAAGGTGCTGGTGTGCGCGCCGGGGCGGGCGCATCAGCGGCTCACCCCGTCCAACTGCGACGACCTGCTGTTCGACGACGTGCTGTGGGTGGATGTGGCGAAGCGCGACCACTTCGATTTCATGCAAAAGCTCAGGGATCGCGGCGTCGACGTGGTGGAAATGCACAGCGCGCTGGCCGAAACGCTAGCCCTTCCCGAGGCCAAGGCGTGGATCCTCGACCACCAGGTGGTGCCCAACCAGGTCGGGCTGGGGTTGGTCGACGAGGTGCGCTCCTATCTTGACGGGCTCTCTCACCGCGACCTCGCGGAGACGCTGATCGGCGGGCTCTCGACCGAGGAGTTTCCCGTGGAGCTGGGTGGCGAGACGCTGGAACTGGTGCGCGACGCAGCGGGGGTCAACGAGTACCTGCTGCCGCCGCTGCCGAACACGCTCTACACCCGCGACACCACCTGTTGGATCTATGGCGGGGTGACGCTCAATCCGCTGTACTGGCCGGCGCGGCATGAAGAGACCATCCTCACCACCTCGATCTACCGCTTCCACCCGGACTTTGCCGGCAAGGTGAATGTCTGGTGGGGCGACCCCACCGAGGATTGGGGCCTTGCGACGCTCGAAGGCGGCGACGTCATGCCGATCGGCAAGGGCAACGTGCTGATCGGGATGAGTGAGCGCACCTCGCGGCAGGCGATCAGTCAGCTGGCAGCCCGCCTGTTCGAAAAGGGCGCTGCCGAGCGGGTGATCATCGCCGCGATGCCGAAACTGCGCGCCGCGATGCATCTCGATACGGTGTTCACCTTCGCCGATCGCGACTGCGTGCTGATCTACCCTGATATCGTCAATCCGATCGAGTGCTTCTCCTATCGGCCGGACGGCAAGGGCGGACTGGAGCTCAGCAAGGACAAGGGACTTATCGACACCGTCAGCGAGGCGCTGGGGATCAAGCGCATGCGGGTCGTCGAGACCGGCGGTAACGCCTATATGCGCGAGCGCACACAGTGGGACTCGGGCGCCAACCTCGTCTGCGTGTCGCCGGGCGTAGTGTTCGCCTATGACCGCAACACCTACACCAATACCCTGCTGCGGCGCGAAGGCATCGAGGTGATCACCATCTCGGGTTCCGAACTCGGCCGTGGTCGCGGGGGCGGGCACTGCATGACCTGCCCGATCAGCCGCGACGCGGTGGATTGGTGACGAGGTCCGCGATGGAGAGCATTTCCCTCGAACAGGCTGCGGAAGCCTACCGCGCGGCAATGCACCAGGCGGTGCGAAAATATGCGCTGGTCTACATCGCCGAGGCGATCCTGCTGATCGTCGCGGGAGTACTGGCGATGCTCTACCCGCTGCTCAGCGGCGCCGCGATCGCCGTGCCGCTCGGCTGGCTGCTGATCGCCACGGCGGCGGTGCAGGGGATCGCGCTGTTCGGCACGCGGCAGATGCCGCACACGAGCATGCAGCTGATGTCGATCGTCATCGCGCTGCTGGTCGGGGTGCTGCTGCTGCGCAACCCGGCACAGGCGCGCGAGGTGATCACCCTGATGGTGATTGTCTACCTGATGGTGCAGGGCGTCGCCCGGCTGACCTTCGGGTTCAGCATCCGGCCATTCGAGAACTGGCTGTGGGTGGTGCTCAGCGGAGTGCTCGGGGTGGCGCTGTCGCTGTTGCTGCTGATCAGCCTGCCGGAGCCGCCGGTCTGGCTGATCGCACTTTTCGTGGGGCTGGAATTGATTGGGGAAGGGGGCGCCATGCTGGCGCTCGCCTGGAAAGTCGTCGTGCCGCGGGGCGCTGAGACCTCAACCCATTCACCCTGAACTGGAGATAAAGATGACCTCGAACTTCTGGGAATTCCTGTGGCTGATCGCCATCAGCTTCTTCCTGCTGTCCTATCTGCTGGTGCTGGTGCGCATCGTCGTCGATGTGTTCCGCGACAACACCATGGGCGGCTTCGCCAAGGCGCTGTGGGTCATCGCCTTGCTGCTGGTGCCGCTCTTGACGGCGCTGGTCTATATCATTGCCCGCGGCCAGGGCATGGCGGAGCGGCAACTGGCCGATGACCAGAAACTGAAGGCGCAGGCCGACGCCTACATCCGTGAGGTGGCGCAGACCACGCCGGCCGACCAGATCGCCCGAGCCAAGACGCTGCTGCGCGAGGGAGCGATCACCGAGGCCGAGTTTGCCGAACTCAAGGCGGCGGCGCTGGCGCACTGACGGTGATCGAAACCACCTCTACGGCGGCGGATCCGTCCGCCCCGTCTCCCGTCCCCGAGCCGGATCCGATCCAGGCGACGCTCGCCGAGATGATCGCCAAGCTCCGCAAGGTGGCGGAGGAGCCGGATGCGCGGCTGACCTGCAATGGACTGATAGAACTGATCGGCATCCACTCGCACGCGCTGGCGCTGCTGGTGTTCTCGCTGCTCAACCTGCTACCGGGGCCGCCCGGTTACAACTTCATCGTGTCGCTGGTGATCCTGGCATTCGCCATCCTGATGCTGTTCCACCGTCCGATCCACCTGTGGCGCTGGTTCGGCGAGCGACGCCTGCCGCTGAAACCGCTGATGAAGCTGATGGATATCCTGGCGCGCATCGCCGAGGCGCTGACCAAAGTCTCGTCGCCGCGGCTGTTCGCGCTGTCGAGCCGACCGGCCCTGCCGCTGCTCGGGCTGTTCAACATCGGCATGGCGCTGGTGATGCTGCCACCGATCCCGTTCTGCAACATGCTGCCGTCACTGGCGGTAGCAATGATCAGCGCCGGCATCCTCAACCGCGACGGGCTGCTGATCCTCGGCGGGGTACTGGTCGGGGTGTTGGGGGTGATTGCGGTGGTGATCGCGGTGTTTGCGATCATCGCGGTGCTGTGGGCGATTGATACGGTGGTTTGAGAGGGGGCGCGGCCGGTGTGCTTCCTCTGTCCCTTCTCCCCTCAGGGGCACCGGACGAGGGCTTAGCCCTCGCCGGGAGGTAGCGCGCAGCGCCGGTTGAGGGGTGAAGCGGCGCCATACGCGCTCGTTGAGCAACTGAACCCCTCACCCGAGCTCCGCTACGGACCTGTCGGTCCGAGCTGCGCTACCCTCTCCCCTCAGGGGAGAGGGGCGAAGGAATAGCCGCCACCAGCCGCTCGGTGATGATATCCGGCGCCGTGATCGCCGAGCCGCAGACCACGGCGAAGGCGCCGTGCTCGAACGAGGCGGCGACGTGTTCGGGGGTCCAGATGCCGCCTTCGACCACTACCGGAACGTCGAGCGCTGCGACGATCGCCGCCACCAGGTCGAACGGCGGGCGGGCCTGGCCCTCGGTCAGCGCGGTATGGCCGACCATGGTGGTGGCGATCAGGTCGGCGCCTTCGGCGGCCGCCTGCCGGGCTTCCTCGAGGGTGGCGATATCGGCCATCACCAGCTTGCCGAGGCGGTGGGTGGTGGCGGCGATCTCGGCAAAGCTCTCGCCGGGGCGGCTGCCCGATGTCGCCTGGATGGCGATGATGTCGGCGCCGGCAGCGCACAGCGCCTCGGCGTCGGCGCTGGAGGTGGTGATGTAGTTGTCAAAGCCCTCGCGGGTATCCTTGACGATGCCGATGATCGGCAGAGCCGTGCGTGGGCGCAGCAAGCCGACGACATCGGCGCCGTTGAGACGGAAGCCGCCGGCGCCGCCGAGTTCGGCCGTTTCGGCCAGCAGCGCCAGGATGTCCGCCCGCTGCCGCAGCGGGCTCAGTGGGTTCATCGCCTGCGAGGAAACGATCAGCTGGCGTTCGAGGCGCTTGAGCACGGCAGTGGTCACAGGAGATCCCCGGTGATGGTGAAGTCGACTTCGAAGCTGCGGTGCCAGGGAAAGCGGACTTCGGTGATGCCGAGGTCGCGCCGCCCCGTCAGGCGCTTCAGGGTGGCGTCGAGGCCGGCGCCGATCGAGAGTTCGGCTGCGGCTTCCTCGGCGCGGTCGGGGAAGGTGTAGACGCCGGCGTTGAGCGGGCGGCGGGCGTCAGTCATATAGGCGAAATCTTCGATCAGCCGGTGCAGCAGCACGCGGCGAGCGGCAAGAGGATCGAGCGTGCCGGCGGCGCGACCGATCTGGATGGCCGCCGCCGCGGCGACGACTGAGCCGAGCGCGTTGCCGGCGGTGTTCCAGCCGCCATAGGCGACGAGCTGGAGCAGGATGCCGCAGCGGTGCAGTTCCTCGATCAGCAGTGGATCGGCGCCATTCGAGTAGCGAAGGTCGGCGAGCGCCACCTCGCGGCCGGCGGCCAGCAGGCTGGCGATCAGCTCGGCGGTCCTTTTCGCTTCGGCCACGTCGGCGGTGTCGTAGATCGAATCGGCGCGATCGTGCCCGGCGCCGGACTGCTGAATGACCATGCCGCAATGGTCGCGGCGCTTCGGATCGGGCGCGTGTACCACCAGGGCCATGGCCTTGGGGTCGGCAACGGTCACCGAGCCGCTGGCGCGCAGCTGCCGATCGACCGCCTCGTGCATCGGGCTGTTCTCGTATTTGGCGATACGCTGCATGCCCGCGGGATCGGCGCATTCGACGGTGAAGCGCGGGGTGACGCCGAAGCGGGCGCCGAGCTGGCGGGCCACCAGTACCGCCGCCACCTCGTCGGCACCGGGATACATCAGCACTTCGCCTGCGATCGGCAGGACGTGGCTCCACTGCTTCAGCCATACCTGCTCGGCGGAGCCGGCCGAGTGCTCGGCGGTATCGTCGGCGGTGATCAGCAGCGGATCGATGACCGCTTCCGAGGCGAGCGCAATGGCTTCGAGGTTGACGTGGTGGTTGCGCAGACGGCGGCGCTCGAAATCGGCGACGATATCGCCGGGGAGGGCGGCCCGGAGGGCGGCCAGCGCTTCGGCATTGCCGGCAAACGCCGTGCCGAGCGTTTCGAGCAGGTCGCGGTGGTGCAACGCGCCGAGCTTATGCAGCTCCATGCCGTGCTGGGCCCAGTAATCGGGCTCTTCCTGCGGGTTGTAGGAGTTGGAGGCGCGCATCACCAGCGAGACGGCGCAAAGCGGCAGTGCCGGGTGGCTGGCGTGCAGGCGGCGCAGCACGTCCAGCCGGGCGAGGGCATCCAGCGTGGTGTCGGCAGTGGTGCGGGCGGCGATCAGGCCGCCATAGCAGAGCATATCGAGCGAGGCGATCACCGCATCGGTGCTGGGCGCGGTGCTTTCGAGCCAACGGCCGAGGCCGTCGGCATTGCCGGGCTGGCGCAGCGCGGGCAACAGCTCGGCGGGCGGCAGCACCAGGGTGGCGCCGGCAATGGCGGCGATGCCGGCGGGCAGTCCGATATTGACCGGGCGCTCATCGAGAGGAAGGAAGGCGAGGGAGAGGGCGCGCTGGTCGGTCGTCAATTGGTGTCTCTGGTGGTGCGGAAAATGACGAAGTCGTAGGAATAGCGGTCGGCGCGATAGACGCTTTCGGCATATTCGATGCGCTGGTTCTTGATGTCGTAAGCGACCCGCAGCACCTTGAAGGCCGGCGAGAACTCGGGGACGCCGAGGAGTTTTGCCAGCGGCGGATCTAGCACCGTGGCGTGGATCGACTGCTCCGCCTTCTCGATCTTCAGGTGATAGGTTTCGGTCAGCATCTGGTAGAGCGAGCCGTCGATGCCGCGCGCTGCGAGGCCGGGGGCAAGCTTGGCCGGTACATAAGTGTTCTCGATACACATCGGCTCGCCATCGGCAGTGCGGACGCGCGAGATGTGCGCGACCAGGTCGCGCGGGCTGAGCGCCAGCCGGGCCCCGATCTCGGCACCGGCGGGGATCTCCTCCACCACCGTATCGAGCGAGCCGGGGACCAGGCCTCGCGATCGCATGTCTTGCGTGAACGAGGTCAGCTCGACCGATTTGGCGATGCGTGGCTCGGAGACGAACGTTCCGGCGCCCTGGGTGCGGTAAACCCGGCCTTCGTAGCCGAGCTGGTCGAGGGCACGGCGCACCGTCAGGCGGGTGACGCCGAAGGTCTCGGCGAGGTCGCGCTCGGTGGGCAGCTTCTCATGCGGCTGCAACTCGCCCTCGATCAGGCCGAGCAGATAGCTCCGCAACTGGGCGCCCTTGGTGCCCGTCCGGGCGTTGCCGGTGCTCTCAGCCATGAATCGGATTTCCTCCACTCGCGCGCATGAAAGCACAGCTTCTGCTGGAACGGCAAGGGAGTGGTATACTCCAATTGCGCGGATATGTGCTCATTTCAGCGCGAATGTGACGCCATGTTGACGGGCTTTCAAAAATTGGGCTACACCATTTGACGGCATGTAGCCAAGGGAGAATTCAGGATGGAGCGGAAAGCTCAAGCTGGTGCGGCGCGCGCCGCAATGTCGACGGCGCTCGGCGCGGTCATGATGTTCGGTGCGGCCGCCGGCGCCTATGCACAGGACAAGACCGAGATCACGTTCTCGTATCTGTGGGGTGGCGCCGAGGGCGCGGCGCTCGAGCAGATCATCACCGATTTCAATGCCAGCCAGGACAAGATCGTGGTCAAGGGCGTGTCGAGCCCCGACATGACCAAGCAGCTGGCCTCGATGTCGAGCGCCAAGGGCGCCTTCGATATCTCGGACAATTTCGCCTCGAACATTGCCTCGTGGTCGAACCAGGGCATCCTGCTGCCGCTCGACGAATTCGGCATCGACACCGCCGATTTCCCCGAGAGCATCATGAAGCAGCTGGTGGTTGACGGCGTGCTCTATTCGGTGCCGATCGCTACCCACAATTTCCAGCTGGTCTACAACAAGAAGCTGCTCGACGAAGCCGGCGTTACCCCGCCGACCACCACGGCCGAACTGGCCGAGGCGATCAAGAAGCTGACCAAGGTCGATGCTGAGGGCAATGTCACCCAGCTTGGTCTCGGCCTCACCGATATCTCGGCTGGGCTCAAGACGCTCGGCTACGCATTCGGCGGTGACTGGAACCGCGACGGCAAGCCGACCCCGACCGATGCGAACTTCGTCAAGGGCGTGCAGTTCTACTACGACAACGTGGTGGCACCGGTGACCCCGGCGGCCTACAACAAGTTCGTGGCCGGCTTCGGCCCCTACATGTCGGACCAGGACTCGTTCAAGCAGGGCAAGATTGCCATGGTGTTCGAAGGCGAGTGGCGCGCGAAGTTCAATACCGAAGCCGGTATGGACTGGGGCGTGGTGCAGGTGCCGGGCGAGACCCCGGAACTGCTCGGCTCGACCTGGTCTGACGTGTCGACGATCTTCATTCCGACCAACACGCAGAACAAGGAAGCCGCAGGCGAGTTCCTCAAGTACCTGATCAGCCCGCCGGCGATGGAGAAGTTCAGCCACGTGCTGGCGAACCTGCCGGGCCGCCTGTCGCTGGTCGACAGCGCCGCCTACGACGACATCCCGAACTTCAAGGTGTGGCTCGACGCGCTGAAGAACCCGAACACGCATGGCCTGCCGCCGGCGCTGTACATGGCCGAATACAATGCCGACCTTGCGTCCGCATTCGACTCGGTGCTTCAGGGCGCGCAGACTCCGGAAGCGGCGCTGCAGGCCGTTGCCGACCGTACCGGCTCCTACTCGCAGTAAGACCGTTGTCAGCAGCGCGTTCGAGACACAGCGAACCGACCGGCCGGGCCCTTCTCAAGGGCCTGGCCTTCGCCTCGCCATTCATCATCGGCTTCCTGGTGCTCTACCTGTGGCCGATCCTCGCTTCGGGCTATTACAGCCTCACCGATTTCAGCCTGTTCAAGGCGCCCAAATGGGTGGGGCTGGCCAATTACGAGCGGATGATCTCGGACGCCAAGTTCTGGAAGAGCCTCTACAACACGCTGTTCTTCACCTTTGTCGGCGTGCCGGTGGATATCGCGATCTCGATCGCCGGCGCCCACATCCTCAACCAGAAGCTGAAGGGCCAGCCACTGTGGCGGGCGCTGATCTACCTGCCGTCGATCGTGCCGGCGGTGGCCGCCGGCTTTTTGTGGCGCTGGCTGCTCAACGCGCAATATGGCTTCGTCAACGAGATTCTGCGCTGGTTCCGCATCCCGCAGCCCAACTGGCTGCTAGATGCGAGTTGGGGCGGCATCTCGGTGATCGTCCTGATGCTGTGGACGGTGGGCGGCACCATGCTGATCTACCTCGCGGCGCTGAAGAACGTGCCGCAGGAACTCTATGAAGCCGCCGAACTCGACGGGGCCGGGCCGCTGCGCCGGTTCTGGCACATCACCTGGCCGATGATCTCGCCGGTAACGCTGTTCCAGGTGATCGTGCTGATCATCGCGTTCCTGCAGGTGTTCACCCAGCCCTTCGTTTTGTCGAAGGATCCGGGGCTCGGCACGCAGACCGCGACCGGGCCGGGCGACTCGATGCTGAGCTACTCGATCTACCTGTTCCAGAACGGCTTCACCTTCCTCAAGATGGGCTACGCCTCGGCCATGGCCTGGGTGCTGCTGTTCGTGACATTGGCCATCACCTTGCTGATCCTGTGGTCGGCCAAGAAGTGGGTGTTCTATGACAACCGCTGAGTATCAGGGCACGACGCTGGGCGAGCGCGTGCCGGTCGGCGGCCGCTTCGGCTGGCTGATGACCATCTATCGCTATGCGCTGGTGATCCTGCTTGCCGCGGTGTTCGTGTTCCCGTTCATCGTCATGCTGACCACGGCGTTCAAGGTCTCGGACGAGATCTTCATGGCGCCACCGGAGCTGTTGCCGCGCACCTGGACGCTCGATCATTTCGTCGGCGCGCTGACGCAGATCCCGTTTTTCCGGTTTCTGCTCAATACGGTGGTGATCGCCGGCCTCAGCGTGCTCGGCACGGTGCTGGTGTCGCCGCTGGTCGCCTACTCGTTGAGCAAGCTGCGCTGGAAGGGCCGCAACCTGCTCTTCATCATGGTGCTCGCCACCATGATGCTGCCGCCGCAGGTGACGCTCATTCCCATCTACATGATGTGGAACAAGGCCGGCCTGACCGGCACCATCCTGCCGCTGGTGATTCCGGCCTTTCTCGGCACGCCATTCTTCATCTTCCTCATCCGGCAGTTCCTGCTGTCGGTTCCGGATGAACTGATCGAAGCGGCCAAGGTCGATGGCGCCTCGGAGTTCCGCATCTACTGGTCGATCGTCCTGCCGATTGCCCGGCCGGCGCTGATCACCTCGGCGGTGTTCCAGTTCGTCTGGGCGTGGACGGATTTCCTCTATCCGCTGATCTACCTCAACGACGAGGAGAGCTACACCCTGTCGATCGGGCTCTACTCGTTCCTCGGCCAGCATGGTGTGCAGTGGGGGCCGCTGATGGCGTCCTGCGTGCTGTTCACGCTGCCGGCCTTCCTGATCTTTCTGGTGTTCCAGCGCTACTTCATCGGCGGCATCGCCACGGGTGCGCTGAAGTGAACGAGGTGGTTCTCGCCGTCGATATCGGCGGCACCAAGATCCTCGTCGGACTGGTGGATGGCGAAGGCACCATCGCTACGAGCCGGCAGGTTGCGACCCCGGCCCGCGAGGGGGCGGAGGCGATCATCACCGCGGTCGCCACATTGGCGCGAGAGGTGCTGGCCAGCGCATCGTCGACGGTCAGCCGCTGCGGTGTCGGTACGGCCGGCGTGGTCGGCGAGCAGGGCGAGATCACCTCGGCCACCGATCATCTCAGCGGCTGGGCGGGAACGCAGTTGCAGCAGCGGCTCATCGAAGAGCTGGGCAGGCCGGTGACGGTGCTCAACGACGTGCAGGCGTCGGGGCTCTGCGAGGGCGTACTTGGGGCGGCGAGCGGCAAACGCTCGGCGCTGATCGTGGCGCTCGGCACCGGCGTCGGCGGTTCGCTGGTGCGCAACGGCCAGGTCGAGCGCGGCGCTTACGGCATTGCCGGCAGTGTCGGGCACCACCTGTCGCCGCTGCGGCAGGGCCGGCCCTGTCCCTGCGGTGGCACCGACCATCTCGAAGCCTATGCCAGCGGCACGGCGATGGAAATCGAGTACGCGCGGCGGACCGGGCACGAGCGGAGCCTCAGGGAGATCGCGGCGCTGGCCGAAGCGGATGACGCCGAGGCGCAGTCGGTGATCGCCGAAGCGGCGGAGGTACTCGGTGCGGTGCTGGGCAGCGCCAACAATGTGGTCGATGCCGAAATCATCGTGGTGGCCGGAGGCGTCTTGGCGCTGGGCGACCGGCTGCTCGCGCCGGCACGCGCCGCGGCAAAGCGCGAGGCGCTGGGGCTGTCGAAGGCGGTCGAGATCGTGCCGGCAAAGTTCGGGCCCACGGCGTGTTTGATTGGGGCCGGCTTGGCGGCGTTTGGGGCTGTCTAGCCACCGGCCATGCAGCGAAGGCCTTCTCCCACAAGGGGAGAAGGCACTCCGACTACTGTCAGTGGCTTACTATACCTTGCCTTTGCGGGCAGCCGAGCTTACCGCCGTTTGAACACCGGTGCCCGCTTCTCCTTGAACGCCGCCCGGCCTTCGCCCGCATCTCCGGTGGCAAAGCAGATCGCCTGCAGGTCGCGCTCGTAGCTGATGGCGTTGGCGATCGACAGCTCCCAGGCGGCGCGGAGATTCAGCTTAGCGGTCTCGGCGGCAATCGGGGCCCGCGAGGCAATGGTGGCGGCGAGGCGTTTGGCTTCGGCCAACAGTTCGGCGCGCGGCACGATGCGGGAGACGAGGCCCCAGCGTTCGGCGGTCATGGCATCGATCGGATCGCCGGTCATGATCATCAGCGCGGCGTTGGACGGGCCAACCGCATGGGCGAGGTTCACTGCCATGCCGCCGCCGCCGATCCAGCCGAGCTTGATCTCGGGCGCCGCGAAGCTGGCATTGTCCGAGGCGATGCGGATATCGCAGGCCATGGCGGTTTCGAGGCCGCCGCCGAAGGCGTAGCCGTTCACCGCGGCGATCGAGGGCTTCAGCAGCGCGCGGATGGCATCGCAATAGTCCGGCCGGTTGCGGAAGTTCCAGGCGCTGTCGTAATCGTCGAGGGTGCGGATGTCGGAGCCGGCGGAGAACGCCTTCTCGCCGGCGCCGGTCAGCACCACGGCGCGGATCGTGTCATCGGTGTTGAACTCGGTGACCGCCGCAACCAGCGCCGCCGCCATTTCCGGCGTCATGGCATTGAGCTTTTCCGACCGGTTGATGGTGATGATGCCGACGAAGCCGTCGCGCTCGACTAAGATGTTCTCAGACATGAGCAGGTGCTCCCGTTCCCTTCTCCCCTGAGGGAAGAAGGTGGCGCGCAGCGCCGGTTGAGGGGTTAAGTGGTGCAACCATCACGTAGTGTTGCAGCATGGCGTGGGTCGACAGGCCGAACCCCTCATCCGCCCTGCGGGCACCTTCTCCCCCCAGGGGAGAAGGGAAGGGCGAGCCGCCACTCATACTTCGTTCTCCGCCACTGCGCCCTTGGCCAGCAATTGTTCGATCGCCGCGTCATCGAAGCCGGCTTCGCGCAGTACGTCGCGGCTGTGCTGGCCGACGACGGGGGCGCCGCGGTCGACGGTCGAGGGGGTTTTGCTGAACTTGATCGGGAAACCCGGGGTTTTCACATGTCCCTCGGTCGGGTGCTCGTACTCGACGAAGGTGCCGTTGTGCTTGATCTGCTCGTCTTCGACCAGGTCGGCATAGCCATAGACCGGGCCGCACCAGATATCGGCGGCGCGCAACAGTTCGAGCCACTCGGCGGTGGTCTTGGTCTTCAGTCGGTCGCGGGTTTTGGCAAAGATCTCGTCGCGCTTCGTCCAGGTGTCGACCTCGTCGTCCATTTCGAGAAAGCTCGGCTCGCCGATGGTCTGGCCGAGATTGGCGAGCTTGGGAAAGGCGACGATGATGAAGCCATCCGAAGTGGCGAAGGCGCCGTAAGGCGCGCGGATATAGACATGGGCATGCGGCTCGGCCGAACGGACCTGCGGCTTGTGGCCGACGGTGAACACCGAGAGTTCCTGCATCTGGATGGTGGTGATGGCGTCGAGCATGTTGACCTGCACCAGTTGCCCCTCGCCGGTGCGCTCACGATGCAGCAGCGCCGCCAGTGCGCCTTCGAAAGCGGTGTAGGCGGTGATGCCGTCGACGAGGTATTGCCCGGCCGCATTGGGCGGCTCGCCTTCGCGGCCGGCCGACAGCATGGCGCCCGACATGCCCTGCAGCACGAGATCCTGGCCGGGGCGGTTGAGGTAAGGGCCGTCTTCGCCATAGCCGGAGATCGAGACGTAGACCAGCCGCGGGTTGATCTTCGACAGCGTCTCGTAGTCGACTCCGAGGCGCTTGGCGACGCCCGGCCGGTAGTTCTGCAGGAACACGTCGGCGGTCTTCACCAGCTCGAGCAGCACCGCTTTGCCGTCGGGATCTTTCAGGTCGACGGCCAGCGAGCGCTTGTTGCGGTTGAGCGACAGGAACGAGACGTTGACCTTGTTGCCGCGCGCCCCGCCGGCGGCGGTATGGCGCTGCCACTCGCCGGTCACCGGTTCGACTTTCACCACGTCAGCACCGAGGTCACCCAGCCGCTGCGCCGCGAACGGGCCGGCCATGGCGATGGAGCAATCGAGGACGCGGTAGCCGGAGAGGATGCCCATGTCAGAATTCCTGGGAGATGAAAGTTGGTGGGAAACTGAAGCAGACGGGGCCGTCTCTATCAGTCAGGACGAACATCAGTGCATGTACCAACCGCCATCCACGTGGATGGTCTGGCCGGTGATGAACGATGCCGCCTCGGAGGCGAGGAACATCAGGATGTTGGCGATGTCGGCGGGCGCGCCGCGGCGCTGCAGCGCCTGCGCTTCGTAGATGCGCTTTTCGTAGGCCGGCAGGTCGGGATGGATCTTTTCGGCGTCGGTGGGGAAGGCCCCCGGCGCTACCGCGTTGACGGTAATGCCGTGCTTGCCGAACTCGCGCGCCCAGGAGCGGGTGAGGCCGACCAACGCCATTTTCGACTGCACATAGGGCGTGAGGTCCGCCCAGCCACCGGAAATGGTCACCGACGAGATGTTGATGATGCGGCCCCGACCAGCCTGCTTCATATGCGGCAATGCCACCTGCACGCAGACGATGCCGGCATCGACATTGATGCGCTGCACCAGCTGCATCTCTTCGATCGAATAGTCCTCGAAGGGTTTGGAGGGATAGATCGCCGCATTGTTGATGACGACGTCGAAGCCGCCGACCTCGGCCGAGAGTTTCTGCAACCCGGCTCGCAGCCCGGTGAGATCGGCGAGATCGAGTTTGGCCACGGTAAGGCCCGGCAGGCCTGCCGCCGCCTGCAGCAGCGTCGCAACCTTGGTGGCGTCGTTGTCGACGGCGACGACTTTGGCGCCCGAGCGCAGCAGTTCGAGCGTCGTCTCCAGCCCCAGACCGCCGGCCGCGCCGGTATAGAGGATGGTCCTATGCTCGAGCGAGCCGAAGTGATCAGCACCCATCAGCGGCCGCCGATCTTCAGGTGATTGCCCGACGGAGTAGGGTACTCGTCCTCGGGCTGGCCGGAGATGGCGCGGATGCGTGCTTCGCTGGCGGCAATCGCGGCGGCGCCGTCGAGGATGCGGAAGGTGCTGTCGTAGCGCTTCTCCTCGCCATGCTGCAGCCAGATCATCTCGCCACGTTCGCGGGCGGCGTTGTTGCCGAGCACGTGGTTGGTGGATGGCTCGATGCCGAGGGCATATTGCCCGGCCTGCAGGTTCTGCCACTCGTAGAGGCAGGGGAACTGTGCCTTGCTGGTTGCGACCTCGAAGCCCAGTCCAATACGATCGTTGACCAAGGCAACGAATTGCTTGCCGTCGGCATCGGCTCCCAGCTCGTGCTGCCAGACCTGCTCGTGGAAATCGAGCTTTGGGGCGCTCACCGTGCGGTAGCCGACGCCCTGCTTGCGATAGGCGTCGCCGGCATGCGCTGCCCAGACCACATCCTTGATTGGCGCGAGATAACGCGCCCCCGCGTCGAGCACCGGATGGCCGACATTGATGTGGTAACAGTACATGTGCGGCGTCTTGTAGAAGCCGTGATTGACCACGCGGTCGGTGATGCGGATGTCGTTGCCGCCGACATCGGCCTCGATGCGGCGGATCAGATGCAAGTCCTCGCCGAACACCGCCGATTGCTGCACGATGCCCTCGGCCCACAGCACGCATTCGTCACCGCGCCATTCCTCGCCATAGCCGGTGAGCTTTGCCGGGATGGTGCCGACGCGCCCGTGCAGTGAGTGACTGACCGTGGCCTTGGGCGAATAGACGTAGCTGTCGGCGGGTACCTCGTTCATGAACAGGATGTGGTCGAGCCCGCAGGTGACGAGCAAGCCTGAGAATGAGCGGGCCCAGGCGAGGCCGCCCTCGCCTTCGTATTCATGGAGGCCTGGATGCCGAAAGCCGGCGGGCGAGTTCCAGCCGATCGCCTGGCCCTTAAACTCGCAATCGGCGATATCGAGGGCCCGGTCGACCAGCGCAGTGAAACGCAGGCCCGAGCCGGTGCGGAATTCGAGCATGCGGATACCGCGCTCGACCCCGTCCGAGAGTTCCATCAGCCGCACGCCGGCGAACTGGCTGAGCATGCCCGCCCGCTCGGCGATCTCGCGACGGGTATAGGTCCTGCCGTTGAGCTCAACCATGGGCGTCTCCTCAGTCGAGATGGTAGATTTCGGGGATCATGCTCCACCACTCGCCGGGAGCGGCAGTCTTGAGCGGCGCCTGGCACGGGTCGGTGAGCGCCAGCCACTGCTTGGTGATGGCCACCTCGCCCAGCGCCTGCATGTCGGCGGCGTAGTCGGTGCCGGCATATTCCCAATAGCCGAACAGCAGCATCTCGGGCTCGCGCAGGTAGATCGAGTAGTTGCGGATATTGGCGGCCGACAGCGCGGCGTTCATCTCCGGCCACGGCTCGGCGTGGAGGCGCTTGTACTCGGCAAGCTTTTCCGGCTTCACGCCGATCACCATGCCCATGCGCTGGACCATGACTTACTCCTTGGTGCCGCCGGCGGTCATGCCGGAAACGAGGAAACGCTGGGCGAACAGGAAGACCAGCAGCACCGGGGCGATGGCGAGGAGGGTGGCCAGTGCCAGCGCCGAGAGCGTGATGGTGGTCGACGCCGCGTTGGTCGGGTTGAAGGCCGGCACATTCGACAGCAGTTCAGCGAGGCCGACCTGGATCGGCGCCTTGCGGCCCGGCAGCGTCACGTAGGGCAGGAAGTAGTTGTTCCAGTTGCCGGTGAAGCTGAAGAAGCCGACCAGTGCGATGACCGGGGTGCTCAGCGGCATCGCGATCTTCATGAACACCTGCCACTCGCTGGCGCCGTCGAGGCGCGCCGCCGAGAGCAGGTCGCGCGACACCGCGGTCGAGAAGTAGATGTAGGTGAGGTAGACGCCGAACGGATAGAACGAAAAGGGCAGGATGGCGGAGAGCGGGTTGCCGATCAGCCGCACGGCGCTCAGCTCGAGGAAGATCGGCAGCACCAGTGCCGTCGACGGGATCAGCATGACGATCAGCGTCACGACGAGCAGGAGCTTCCTGCCGCGGAACTCGGTCATTGCCAGGGCGTAGCCGGCGGGGATCGAGATGCAGAGGGTAATTACCAGCGCGGCGACGCAGTAGAACACCGAGTTGCCGATCCAGGTCCAGATCAGCCCGCCCTGGAAGGTCATGAGACTCTGCCAGTTGCTGAACAGCGTGCCGAGATCGCCCAGGGCGAACGGCGCTTCGAGCAGCAACTGCCGATCGGTCTTGGTGGGCGCGATCAGCAGCCAGCAGAGCGGCACCACGAAGAACAGCGCGAAGACGATGAGGATCAGCACGCCGAAGGCGCGGCCGAGCCAGGCGCCCGGAGACAGGTCCTTCATGCGGGTGCCGACGACTTCCGAGTTAAGCGCGCTCAAACAGGCCACCCTTGAAAACGAAGTAGATGGAAAGGGCGACGGCGACGGCCAGCAGCACCAGCGAGATGGCGGCCGAGCCGTTGAAATCGTTCTGCTTGAAGGCATAGAGGAAGGCGAGCTGGTTCAAGGAGTAGTCCTGCCCGACGACGCCGCGGCTCGCCTGCGCTAGGACGCGCGGCTCGACGAAGAGCTGGGTGCCGCCGGCAAAGCTCATGATCACCATGTAGGCGATCCACTTGCGCATCAGCGGGATCTGGATCGACCAGGCAATCCGCACCGGCCCGGCGCCATCGACGCGGGCGGCCTCGATCACGTCCTTGCTGATGTTGTTGAGCGCGCCATACATGATGACGATCCAGCCGCCGGCGCCGGTCCAGAAAGCGATCACCGCAAGGACGATCGGCAGCCGGCTGGCGTCGACCGCGCCGACAAAGCTCTCGATGCCCAAGGCCTGCAGCAGCCACGACACCGGGCTGACGGTCGGATCGAGCACGAACAGCCACAGCATGACGCTCGAGGCGCCGGCCAGCGCTCCCGGGATGTAATAGACGAAACGCATGGCGCCGGAGAACCAGCGCAGCCCGATCGAGTGGACGAGGATGGCGAGCGTCACCACCAGCACCACCAGCAGCACCAGCCACACGACGATGAAGATGCCGACATGCTCGACCGCCGGCCAGAAGCGGTAATCCTTGAACACCTTGAGGAAGTTGTCAAAACCGACAAAGGCACCCTTCTTGGTGAAGGCGAGATAGATGGCATAGAGCGCCGGCAGGATGCCGAAGGCGATGAGGAACAGCGTGTACGGGGTGGCGAACAGCACGCCGATGCGGCCCTGCGCACGCTCGACGCTCATGCCCTTTTTCGGGCGTTCGAGGGCGACGGCAGCAGTGGCAGCGCTATGTTCGATCGTGCTCACTTGGCGGCTCCAGGCACTGAAATTCATTGTTGGGGCAACGCGCGTCGCCCAAAAAACGCCTCCTCGGGGGGAGAGGCTGAGGTGAGGGGGCCTTGCTGTGCGTTCCGCAAGGCCCCCTCACCCGACGCTTCGCGTCGACCTCTCCCCCCGGGGCGCTACCGCGCCCCCTAGGGAGAGGTGACGGCAGAGATCACTCGACGGTGTAGCCGACGACCTGCGCCTCGTTCTTCATTTCCTGCTGCCAGTCGGCAGCGAGGTCGGTCATGGTCTTGCCGGCGGCGAGGCCGGGGGTGACGACCTTGGCCCAGGCAGTCTCGGGGGAGAAGTTCGGATAGCCCCAGCCGTTCCAGACGCTCGATGCGGCGGTCTGGATAGCGGCCTTGAAGTCGCCGGCGTAGAAACCGCTCGCCGCCTGCGCGTCGAGCCATGCGTCGGCCGCCGCCTGGTAGGCGGGGAGACCGCCGGTGCCGGCGACCTTGGTGTCTGACGTGACGAACTTGAGGAAGGTCTTCACCGCTTCGGGGTTCTGGCTGTGGCTCGACGCGTACCAGACGCCGCCACCGACATTGCCGGTGACCGCAGCGCCGTCAGCCCACTTCAGCGGCGGAGCCGCGACCCAGTCGCCGGCCTTGGCGTTGACACCGCCGGGGTTCTGGAACAGCGCGCCGGCATACCAGGCGGCGCCCGGGATGGCGACGAGCTTATCGGCGGTGGCGACGAAGTTGGCGCCGAACAGGCTGTCGAGCGTCAGGGTCTTGTTGGCCACCATGTGGTCGATGAGGTTCGAGACCTTCAGGGAATTCGGTGCTGCGGTGTCGGATTTGAAGGCTTCGCCCTCGACCTGGAAGATCGGCGCTTCGCCGCTCCAGTAGTAGACATAGGGGCCGGGGAAGGCGTCGCCGATGGCGCCGAGGAAGTAGCCGGGGTGATCGGCGGCGAGCTTGTCGCCGAGCGCCTGGTACTCTTCCCAGGTGGTCGGGGCGGCGTAGCCGAAGCTGTCCAGCAGGGTCTTGTTGTACCAGAACAGCACCGGCGCCAGGTCGTTGCGGAGGCCATAGACCTTGCCGTCGACGGTGACCGGGTCGAGCGCGCCGGGGGTGAAGCCATCAAGGAAGGCCTGGTCGAGGAAGCCCTCGTTCAGCACCTGGGCAAAGGCCTGGGCGCCGTTGTTCTCACGTGCGGCCCAGGCGGCGTCATTGTTCTGGGTCGAGAACACCACGTCCGGCCAGCCTTCATTGGCCTGGTCGGCGAGGCTGATCTTGGTCTGGAAGGTGCCCGAAGCGCCCGACGAGCCATCGTCGAGGACGAGGTTGACCGGCACTTCCGGATGGGCGGCGATGAACGCCTCGACCGCCGGCTGGCGGGTGGCGTCGGCCCAGACGGTGATGGCACCGTCCTGAGCGAGGGCGGCGCCGGCGACGAGGATCGCCGAGAGCGCCACGGTGGTGCGCAGAAGCTTCATAACGAGGTCTCCTCCCTGGATGACTTAAGTCGTTTGGTTTCAGGCCGCGCGCAGCGATTGGCCGACGCGCGGGTTGAACGGGGCATCGCCGAGCTCGGAGCGCGGCAACAGGTTGGGGCGGGCCCACTCGCGGCGGGCGGTCTCGTTCAGAACCAGGCCATGGCCCGGGCGGTCGGGGGCGTAGGCCCAGCCATCGCTGATCTCGACGGGCTGGTCGACCAGGTGGTCGAAGTTCTGGAACGAGTATTCGAGCCACTGCACTTCGGGCAGGGCGCAGGCGGCGTGGATACCGACCTCGAGGAAGGTGTTGCCGAGGCTGACCGGAATGCCGCGATCGGCGGCGAGCCAGCCGATGCGCATCACATCGGTGACCTGGCCGTGGACGTTGAGGATATCGGTGGCGTCGGCTTCCATCAGCAGGCGCTTGCCGCCGGCATCGAGATATTCGCCCGAGTTGATCAGCGTCCAGTTGGCCGCGTCCTTGAGCATCCTGAGGCCGGCGTAATCGTTGCGGAGGATCGGGTCCTCGACCCAGAGCAGCTCATGGCCGGCCTCGCGGATGGCGGTGAGCTTCACCAAGGCTTCCTTGGCGCCCCAGGCCTCGTTGGCGTCGATCATCACCAGCGCGTCCTTGCGGACCACCTGCTTCAGGATGTTCAGGCGGTTGAGGTCCCAGTCGAAATCCGGGCTGCCGACCTTGATCTTGAAGGCGCGATAGCCGAGTGCGTCGGCATGGGCGAAGAGACGGGCGAACTCTTCGTCACTGAGGTGGAAATCGAGGCCCGAGGCATAGGCCTCGACCTTGTCGCGGCGGCTGCCGAGCAGCTTGTGCAGGGGCAGGTCCACTTCCTTCGCTGCAAGATCCCAGAGCGCCACCTGCAGCGCCTCATGGAAGGGCAGGGTGTAAGCGCGCTGGTTGCCACCGCGCGGCCGGCCGACGCGATGCACCAGCCCTGCCGGCGGCTGGCCTTCGAGACCGGGCCAGACTTCCGAGCGGAACACCCGCTCGATCTCGGCCTGATCGGGCAGCGGGAAAAACAAAGTCTGGATAAACCCCAGCCCGACCGCGCCGGTATCGGCAATCAGTTCGAGCGCCGCTATGTTCACATCGTCGGCGCGGACCTGGCTGTCGCCGATGACGCGGTCGCGGGCAAACTGGAAACGGGTGATGCGGAATTCCGAAATGCGCATAGGCTGGCGATCTCTGATCGACTAACATGAACATCTGATATATCAGACGATGACGCTAATAGACCAATGAAAGCGGGCGCACAAGTGGCTGTGAATGAGGATATCGGCTCGACCGAAGTGCAGCCTGCCGGACGGCTGAGCGATCTCGCCTACACGCGAATTCTCGAGAACCTGTTCGATCGGCGGCTGCCGGCCGGCGCCTTCGTGTCGCAGAACGACCTGGTAAAGCTGCTCGGCATTCCGGTGGCGCCGCTGCGCGATGCGCTGCGTACACTCGAGGTGGAGGGCATCCTCACCATCCATCCGCGCTCCGGCATCCAGTTCGTCAAGCCCGGGCTCGAGCTCACCAAATCGACCTACCAGTTCCGCACCATCATCGAGCGGGCGGCGGTACGGGCCTTTGCCGAGCAGGGCGACGAGGACCTGATCCGCGAGTTGGGCGACCGGCATCGCGCCGTGTCCCGCCACATCGAAGCCTCGGGGCTTACCGCCGGCACGATGGAGGAGCTCGAAGTGCTGGAGAGCCTGCTGCATAACTCGATCATCGCGATCCTGAGGAACGCGCTGATCGAGACCAGCTACCGGCGCATGCACACCTATCTCAGGTTGGTGCGGCTCGACCGCAAACTCACGGCGCCACTGGCGCAGCGCTCGATCCGCGAGCATCTCGAGATCATCGAGGCGTGCGAGGCGCGTAACCCCGATCGCGCGGAGGCAGCGCTGGTGGCGCATTTCAACGCGGCGCTGCAACGGCATCTGGGGATGTTTGTTTAGGGGGCCGTCTCTATCAGTCGGGAATCACGCCGCAAACGTGCGGTGCGTCGAGCCCTGGAAATGCGCTTCCATCGCCGCAATAGCCCCCGCCACGTCGCGCTTTTCCAGCGCCGCGATGACCCGCATGTGCTCGTCGACTGTATCCACCAGATAGCCGCGGAAGCCGGGGCGGCGGTGGACGCGTTGCGCCATGCGGATGTTCTCCTGCAGACGCTCATGCGTATCGAGGATGGCGCGGTTGCCGAGCGAGGCGACGATCTCGCGATGCATGCGGCCGTCGAGCTCGAGGAACGGCGTGTGCGCCGCCTCGAACGGGCTGCCATCGGTGAGGCTGATGCGACACTTCTCGTGGTTCAACCGCATGTCGGCCAGCCAGGCATCCGATACGGTGTCGCCGAAGCTCTTCAGCGCAAAGATCTCGATCATGATGCGGAACTGGTAGTTCTCGCGGATGAACGCCACCTCCGGGTAGACGATCTTGATGCCGGCGCGCGGCTTGATCTCGACCAGCCCGAACTCCTCGAGCAGCACCAGCGTTTCGCGCAGCGGTGACAGCGACAGCCCGAGCAGGTCGCAGAGTTCGGATTGGGTCACCACCATGCCGGCTTCGAGAGTGCCGTCGTTCATCGCCCTGCGGAAGCGACGGTAACCTTCGTTGTCATTGCGGACGTCAGACATGTTCACCGGTGAATGGATCGAGAGGCGTGTTCGCACTTTAGTATATCAACAGGCGTTTTGGAAATCTCACGAAAACGCTAGAGAACACAGGTTTCTGTGGAGGCGCAAGCTACCAGATTGCCTTGAATGGAGGCGAATACGGGCATTTGGGGCGAGCGGGTGCCTTGACTTGAGATATCATTGCCGCTCAATAATATCTCAACGGAGGGGTTGCATGAAGCTGGTGATGGTGTCGCGCTCGGCGAAGAGGGGCTGCTAGTGGCCGCGGTCGAACTCAGGAATGTGCGCAAGTCGTTCGGCACGGTCGACGTCATCAAGGGCGTCGACCTCAGCATCGACAAGGGTGAGTTCGTGGTGTTCGTCGGCGCCTCGGGCTCCGGCAAGTCGACCCTGCTGCGGATGATCGCCGGGCTCGAGACGGTGAGCGATGGCGACATCCTGATCGATGGCAAGGACGTGACCTTCGCCGAGCCTTCGGAGCGGGGCATCGCGATGGTGTTCCAGTCCTACGCGCTCTACCCGCACATGAACGTCTACGACAACATCGCCTTCAACCTGAAGCTGGCGCACTTCGGCAAGGACGAGATCGACAAGCGGGTGAAGGAAGCGGCGCGCATCCTGCGGCTCAACGAGCTGCTCGGCCGTGCGCCGGCACAGCTGTCGGGTGGGCAGCGGCAGCGTGTCGCCATCGGCCGGGCCATCGTGCGCAACCCGAAAGTGTTCCTGTTCGACGAACCACTGTCGAACCTCGATGCGGCACTGCGGGTGCAGATGCGGCTCGAGATCGAGCGGCTGCACCGCGAGCTCGGCACCACCATGATCTATGTAACGCACGATCAGGTCGAGGCGATGACGCTCGCGGACCGGATCGTGGCGCTCGACAATGGCCGCATCCAGCAGGTCGGGCCGCCGCTCGATCTCTATGCACGGCCCAACAACCTGTTCGTCGCCGGCTTCATCGGCTCGCCCAAGATGAACCTGCTGCCGGCCAAGGTGCTGAGCAGCGCGGACGGCCGGGCGACGCTGGGGCTCGAGACGCCAGGCGCCACCAAGGTCGAGCTTGCGACCCCCAAGGCCGGCGTCGGCGATGCAGTCACCCTCGGGGTGCGGCCGGAGACGCTGGAGGTGGTTGCCGCGGGCGCTGCAGTGCCCGCCGGACTGACGGCACTGCCGGCGCGGGTCGAGTCCGTCGAGCGGCTCGGCAACATCACATACGCCTATCTCGATGGGGGAACGCCCGAGGTGATCACCGTGCAGGTGATGGGCCATTCCGACCTCGAGCCGGGGCAACAGGTCCAGGTGGGGCTGCGGCCCGACCAGGTGCATGTGTTCGACGCAGCGGGCGCCGTCATGGCGTCGGCAGTCGGCAGATAAATCCGGCATGCAAGCCGGAACCACAGGAGGAGAGACTATGCTTCGTACACGGACCGCCGCGCTTGCCGGCGGCATTGCGCTAAGCCTCATGGCCGGCGCCGCGCTGGCCCAGGATGCGGTGACGCTGAATGTCTGGTCGGACACGCCGCGCCTCACCATGTTCGATCTCTACGACAAGACGCACGACAACGTGACGCTCAACGTCACCACCGTGGCGCCGGCCGACCTGATCGCCAAGATTCAGCTGGCATTGCAGGCAAAGAGCGAAATCCCCGACGTGATCTTCATGTCGGATATCGGCTACACGGCGCAGCTCTCGACCCGTCGCTCCAACTACCTGCTCGATCTCACCGACAAGGTGCCGCAGGCGCTGCAGGACGAGTTCTACCCGAACGGCAACTCGCCGTGCCACGTCAACGGCAAGCTGCTCTGCATGCGCAACGACCTGGCGCACATGATCGTCTGGTACGACAAGCCGGCGATGGAAGCGCTCGGCAAGGCCGTGCCGACCACCTGGGAAGAATTCCAGAAGCTGGGTGAAGAGCTGGCGCCGCAGGGCCTCAGCCTCGGCACCGGCGTCGAGGCATTCCCGCTCTACTCCATGCTGGTCTCCGACGGCTGCGACATGGTGATGCCGGTTGAAGGCAAGGAAGACACCGTCAAGATCGACCTCACCACGGAAAAGTGCCTGAAGCCGGCGCGCATGGTCGACGCGATGCTGGCCAATGGCAGCCTGACCAAGGTCGGGCCGTTCGAGCCGGATTTCGTGGCGCTGGCCAAGGGCGGCAAGATCCCTCTGATGATCGGGCCGACCTGGTTCGGCGAATACGTGATCAAGCCGACCTATGAATGGCCGGCGGGCAAGCTCGCCGCGGCACTGCCGCTGAAGTGGGACGACCAGAGCCAGCCGCTGACCTGGAGCTGGGGCGGTGGCACCTATGGCGCCTGGAAGGATACGGCGCATCCGGCCGAGGCGGTTGACCTCGTGACCTGGATGTCGACCGACGTCGCCAACCAGACCGCCGCCGTGACCCTGCCGGGGCACCGGCCATCGGCCGAAGCCTGGGGCGCTCGCCTCGCCAGCGACGCCTACTACGCCGATCCGAACGTCTTCAAGGTCGAAGCAGACGCGGCGGCGTTCAGCCATCCCGGCTATGTCAGCCTCCGCTTCTCGGTGAGCGATGCGATCGCCAAGGTGGTGGTGCAGCCGCTGGCCAGCGGCGGCACGGTGGAAGGCGCCTTGCCGGCGCTGCAGACCGAACTCGTCAACCTCGCCAAGCTCAACGGCTACCAGGTCGAGTAAGCGACAGACCGGCCGGACGCCACGGCGTCCGGCCGACCAGTTCGGGGCAACTTATGAGCGCGACGGCAATGGCAACAGACGTAGGGGCGGCGGCGAGCGACCGCGCCCGCAAGGCCAGGCAGAAGGCACGGCGCGATACGCGCATGTCCTATCTGTTGCTGGCGCCTTACCTGCTGCTGCTGCTGATGTTCGGGCTGTTCCCGATCGCCTATGCCTTCGGGCTCAGCTTCTTTGACACCATCGAAATGGTGTTCTGGGGCTTCACCAACTACCAGTTCGTGTTCGATGACTTCCGCGTGCCGGCGAGCGTCGTCAACGTGCTCGCCTTCGTCGCCATCTGGGTGACGCTGACGATGATCGGCGTGGCGGTGCTGTCGCTGATGCTGGACAGCATCAATCGCAAGACCGCCAATACGCTTCGCACCATCTATTTCCTCCCCGGCGCCGTGACCTCATCGGCCATCGTGGTGTTGTGGCTGTTCGTGCTCGACCCCTCGGTCAGCCCGTTCCAGCCGGTACTGCATGGGCTGGGCTGGGGCACCCGCGCCGACGTGGTGTCGGGCATCGGGCTCGCCGGGGTGTTTGCCATCATGGCGTATTTCTCGGCTTCAGGCGGCTGGATCGTGGTGTTCGGCGGGGCGCTTTCGAGCCTCCCCACCGAGGTGATGGAGGCAGCGCGCATCGATGGCGCCAACCGCTTCCAGCTCGCCACCCGCATCAAGCTGCCGATGATCTGGCGCTCCCTCGTGCTGATGGGGATTCTCAGTTTTGCCGGCGGCTTGCAACTGTTCGTCGAGCCGCAATTGATGGGGCTCGCCGGCCCGCAATTTGCGCAGAACGACTGGTCACTGAACCAGATGGCGTTCCAGTACGCCTTCCGGATGGGCGATTTCGGGGCCTCGGCGGCGCTCAGCTCGCTGTTGGTCGGCTCGTCGATCGTCATCGCGCTGGTGATCGTGTTCGCCACCAAATTCTACAAGATCGATTGAGGGGCAGATGAGCACCAGACAGGCCCCGTTGCGCCTCAACCCCGGCCGCTTCGTTGTGTTCGCGACACTGGCCTTCGCGGTGTGCTTTTACGGCATTCCACTGCTCTGGCTGTTCATCGCCGGCACTCGTTCGGAAGCCTCGCTGCTGACGCAGTCGCCGTTCGCGCTGGGCGACTGGGACTCGTTCGTCCGCACCTGGAACAACCTCACCACCTACAACAACTTCCAGATCCTGACCTGGACGGTGAACTCGCTGATCTATGTGGTGGGCGGTGTGCTGCTGTCGCTCATCGCCTGCATTCCGGCAGGTTACGCGCTGGCCGCGTCGGAGTTTCCGGGGCGCAAGCTGGTGCTGATCTTCACGCTGATCGCGATGATCACGCCTTCTACCGCGGTGGTGCTGCCGATCTTTCTCGAGCTGAACATGCTGGGGCTCAGCAACACCTATGCGGGTCTTATCCTTGCCTCGGGCTTCTTCCCGTTCGGCGTCTATCTCACCTATGTCTACTTCTCGACCTCGCTGCCCAAGGGCGTGATGGATTCTGCTCGGGTCGATGGCGCCAACCGCTTCCAGCTGTTCAGCCGCATCGCGCTGCCGCTGGCCCGGCCGATCATCGCGCTGGTGGCGTTCTTCAGCTTCCTCGGCATCTGGTCGAACTACTTCCTCGCCTTCGTGCTGCTCAGCGACGACAAGCTCTACAACCTGCCGGTGGGGCTGACGGCGCTGGTGAGCGGTTCGGGGGCGCTCAGCAACCTGCCGTCAAACGATGTGCCGATCAAGAAGCCGGAGGTGGTGCTGGCCGCCATCCTCGTGGTGCTGCCGGTGCTGCTGATTTTCATGGCCGCGCAGCGGTTCGTGCGCTCCGGCACGCTGTCGGGCGCGGAAAAGGGTTAGCGGCCAGGGGCACGGGCGGACTTGGAGGAGCCAAGTCTCCCGGGCGCGGCCGCACAAGCGATTTGTCTATGGAGGATTGAATGAAGATCACGGGATTCACGGCATGGCTGGTCGAGCATGAGCCGGGCCCGAAGTTCATCTGGCGCGACGGCATCCCCGGCTCGCACGGTGACATTCCGCGTGGTTCCAAGCCGCACAAGGCGGTGATCCGGATGGAGACCGATGCCGGGATCAACGGCGTCATCGAGATGGGCCGCGGCGAAGCGGTCATCGACCTGGTGCGGCGGCGCTACCACGAGTTCATCGGCGAGAACCCGCTGCTCACCGAGCGGATGTGGCGGCTGATCTGGGAGCTCGACCGGATCGAGGAGTTCCACATGCGCTCGCTCGGCATGCTCGACATGCTGTGCTGGGACGTAAAATCGCAGCATGCCAAGATGCCGATCTACCAGATGCTGGGCGGCGACGACCGGGTGGTGCCGGCCTATGCCTCGACGGTCACCTGGCCGACGATGGACGAGTACGAACGCTACATCAAGATGAGCCGCGATGTCGGCTTCAAGGCGTTCAAGCTGCACGCCTGGGGCGGTCCGGTGAAGCGCGATATCGAGCTGTGCAAGAATCTTCGCAAATGGGTCGGGCCGGATGCGGACCTGATGTTCGACGGCTCGGCCGGCTGGGACTATGTCAATGCGCTGGAGTTCGGCAAGGCGATCCAGGACCTGGGCTTCCTCTGGTATGAGGAGCCGATGCGCGAGTTCCATCTCGGCAGCTACACCAAGCTCTGCGAGAAGCTCGATATCCCGGTCCTCGCCGCCGAGACTTCGGACGGCGTGCATGGCAACATGGCGACCTGGATCGAAAACAAGGCGCTCGACATGACGCGCGTCTCGACCTTCTACAAGGGCGGTTTCACCGGCTCGATGAAGGTGGCGCACTTGAGCGAAAGCCACGGCATGCGGGCCCAGGTGCATGGCATGGGCCTGGAGAACGCGCAGATCTGCGCCGCCATTTCCAACAACGATTATTACGAGCAGCTCGTGATGAACGAGGAGCAGATCAAGGGCCTCGACAAGCTCGGGCCGCTGGCGATCGTCGACGGCAACCTGACGGTCAGCGACGAGCCGGGCATCGGCTACGAATTCGACTTCAAGCAACTGGACGAGACGGCGCTGACGAAGGTCTCAGTCACCGAGCGGTTGACGCCGCGCGGGGCTGAGGTACCATGGCACTGATATATCAGATTGTGTAACTGAGCTATCATTGGGAGGAGAGACTTATGACGGCCAAGTTCGATAGACGATCGGTCCTGAAGCTGGGCGGCGGCATGCTGGCGGCGTCCGCACTGCTGCCGCACCAGGCGTTCGCCCAGCAGACGGCGATCAACTACTGGCACACCTTCACCAGCCAGTCCGAGTTCGCCGGGCTGGAAGAGGTGATGAAGCTGTTCGCTGCGGCGCACCCCGATATTGCGGTGACGCAGGAGAACATCCCGAACCCGGAGTTCATGGCCAAGATCACCGCGGCGGTGGTGTCGGGCAGCAGGCCGGACTCGACCATGGTATCGTCGGAGCGCGTTGCCGACCTCGTCGCCATGAACGGGCTCACCGACCTCACCGACCGTATCGCGGCTTGGGACCGGCGCGGTGATTTCGATGACTCGCGCTTTGCCTCGGTCACCAAGGACGGCAAGGTGTACGGCATCCCGGCATTCACCTTTGTCGACTGGATGTACTACCGCAAGGACTGGTTCGACGAAGCCGGCCTCGCCGCGCCGACCACCTATGCCGAGTTCCGCGATGCGGCGATCAAGCTGACCGATCCGGCCAAGGGCCGCTTCGGCTTCGGCATGCGTGGCGGCGCCGGCGGGCAGGCCTATGTGATCAACATCATGGAAGGTTTTGGCGCCAAGCTGATGCACGAGGACGGCTCGATCAGCCTCGACCGCGACAAAGCGATCGAAGCCATCGACTGGTGGTCGGGCCTGCTGATCAAGGACGGCGTGGTGCCGCCCAGCGCGCCGAACGACGGCTTCCGCCAGATCATGGAAGCGTTCCAGACCGGCCAGACCGCGATGCTGTGGCATCACACCGGTTCGTTCCAGGACAATTCGAAGCTCCTGAAGGCCGGCGTCGAGTTCGCCACGGCGGCGATCCCGGCCGGTCCGGTCAACCGGGTCTCGCGCCTCGGCTATGCCTACAACACAGTGACCAAGCCCGAGACGATCGACGCCAGCTGGGAGTGGATCAAGTTCTGGGGCGAGCCCGATGCGGCCGTCGCCTTCCTCGAAAAGACCGGCTACTTCCCGGCCTCGACAGTGGCGGCGCAGGACCAGCGCATCTCCGGCAACCCGCTGTACAAGCCGGCCGCCGATACGCTCGGCTTCGGCATTCCGGCGCCGAGCTTTGCCGGTTTCGCCGGCTGGTCGGAAAGCGTGGTGCTGCCCGCCTTCCAGCGCGTCCTGATCAAGGAAGCGACGCCGGAGCAGGCCGTCGACGAGATGATCGACGGGCTGGCCCAGGCCATCGCCTGAGTTTTGCACGACGGTGGCCGGAGCGATCCGGCCACCGACTGCTGAGGGCAAGGGCAGAGCGCTGAACGTCGCCCGAGACTCGGTGTCGTCCCTGCGAAAGCAGAGACCCGATTCACTGCTCGCACCAGCCGATAGTTGGGTCCCAGCTTTCGCTGGGATGACAGCCGGTGGAAGGGGCGACAGCCAGGTCACCCGATGCGTTCGTCAGCTACGAAACAGTCCAGGAGCAACGCATGGCCGAGGCGAGGATCAGCTACCCGCCACCGCGGACAACATGGGATCGCATCAACCCGGTCCGGATGATCGGCGAGCTCAGCGAGACGCGGTACTGGATGTACCTGCTGCTGATCCCGAGCGCGCTGCTGATCACCGCCGTGGTGATCTACCCCACGCTCTACGGCATGCAGATGAGCTTTCGCGAGATGCGGCTCAATCGGCCGGATCTCGGCACCGACTGGGTCGGGCTGAAGCACTACCAGCGCATGCTGACCGATCCGATCTTCTGGGTGTCGCTGCGCAATACCGCGGTGTGGGTGACCTCCGCCATCGCGCTCGAATTCCTGATCGGGCTGATCGCGGCTCTGGCGCTGAACCGGAACCTGCCCGGCTCGAAAGTCCTCGCGGTGCTGATCCTGCTCCCGTATTTCCTCCCCAATGTGGTCGCCGGCCACATGTGGGCGCTGATGCTCGATCCGCGGCTCGGGGTGATCAACGACCTGCTGGTGAAGGTCGGGCTGCTCGAGGGCTACAAGGCCTGGTTCGCCGACCCTTCGACCGCCATGGCGGCGGCGATCGTGGTCGAAGCCTGGCACAGTTTTCCGTTCTTCACGCTCCTGCTGCTGGCGGGGCTCAAGGGCATCCCGTCCGATCTCTACAAGGCCGCCGATATCGACGGGGCGGGGCCGTTCGCACAACTCAGGCTGATCACCCTGCCGATGCTGAAGACCATCATCGCGGCGGCCGTGATCCTGCGCGTCATCGGGCTGGTGAACTCACCGGATCTCCTGCTGATCCTCACCAGCGGCGGGCCGGGGCGCTCGACCCAGGTGCTGAGCCTTTACGCCTTCCAGACCGCCTACAAGGATTTCAACTTCGGCTATGCCGGTGCCCTCTCGGTGGTGATGTTCGTCCTGTTGATGGGCTTTGCCTGGGCCTATATCCGGCTCTCCAAAGTGAACGAGGACTGACGCCATGGCCGCCACCCGCTCACGCTCGAAACTGCTCTGGGACGTCATCAGCTATGTCGTGCTGATCGGCCTCGCCTTCATCGCCATCGCGCCGATCGTCTGGACCTTCCTCACCTCGCTGAAGTTCGAGGAGGATATCGTCACAAGGACGATGCACTACATCCCGCCCCGCATCACCTTAGAGAACTACGTCAAGCTGTGGAACCAGTCGGGTTATCCGGTGCTGGTGATCAACAGCCTGATCGTCACCTCGGTGACGGTTCTGCTGTGCCTCCTCACCGGCACGGTCGCCGCCTACGCGTTCAGCCGTTTCCAGTTCAAGGGCCGCACCCAGCTGATGCTCGGGTACCTGGTGGTCCGGATGTTCCCGGCGGTGCTGATGATCATCCCGCTGTTCATCATCATGCGGCAGGTGGGGCTGCTCGACAGCACAGTCGGTTTGGCAGTGGCCTATACCAGCTTCCTGCTGCCGCTGTTCGTCTGGATGCTGAAGGGCTTCTTCGATGCCGCGCCCAAGGAGCTCGAAAGCGCGGCGCGCATCGACGGCACCACAAGGCTCGGCGCCATGTTCATGGTGGTTATCCCGATCGCCCGCAACGGGCTGCTGGCCACCTGCGTGTTCGTCGCCATCGCGGCGTGGAACGAGTTCCTGTTCGCACTGATGCTGACCACCAGCCAGGGCTCGCGCACCTGGCCGGTCGGCCTGCAACTGATGGTCGGCGAGTTCCAGCTGCCCTGGGGCATGCTGGCCGCCGGCGGCATGATTTCCATCCTCCCCGTCATCGTGCTGTTCGCCATCGTGCAGCGGGCGATGGTCGCCGGCCTCACCGCCGGCGCAGTGAAAGGCTAGGCCAATGGCGACGCTCTCGATCAACTCCATCCGCAAGAGTTTCGGCGCCGTCGAGGTGCTGAACAATATCGACATCGAGGTCGAGGATGGCGGCTTCCTGGTGCTGCTCGGCCCGTCCGGCTGCGGCAAATCCACATTGCTGTCGATCATTGCCGGGCTCGAGAACAGTTCGGGCGGCGACATCCTGATCGGCGATCGCAACGTCAACGATGTGCATCCCAAGGATCGAAACATCGCCATGGTGTTCCAGAGCTACGCGCTCTACCCGACCATGCCGGTGCGCCGGAATATCGGCTTCGGGCTGGAAATGCGGAAAGTCGGCGCCAAGGAGCGCGACGCGGCAGTGCAGCGGGCGGCAGAACTGCTGCAGATCGAGCACCTGCTCGACCGCAAGCCCGGGCAGCTCTCGGGTGGACAGCGGCAGCGCGTCGCCATGGGACGCGCCATCGTCCGCAATCCCGAGCTGTTTCTGTTCGACGAGCCGCTGAGCAACCTCGATGCCAAGCTGCGCGTCGAGATGCGGACCGAAATCAAGCGGCTGCATGATCGGCTCGGCACCACCACGGTCTATGTCACGCACGACCAGGTCGAGGCGCTGACGCTCGGCACCAAGGTGGCGGTGATGAAGGGCGGCGTGATCCAGCAACTCGCCGACCCCGAGACCATCTATGACCGGCCGGCCAACATGTTCGTTGCCGGCTTCATCGGCTCGCCGACCATGAACTTCCTCACCGGGACGCTGCAACAGGGCGATGGCGGGCTGGTGCTGCAGCACAAGGCCGGGACGCTGGCGCTCGGTGGTCTGCAACAGGAGGTCGGTGCCTTCATCGGCCGCGAAGTCACGGCCGGCATCCGGCCGGAGACGCTTGGTGCCGGGCAGGGCGCGGCGACGCTCAAGGGCGTCGTCGACGTGGTCGAGCCGACCGGGCCCGACACCATGGTGATCGTCAGCGTCGGCGGGCAACTGATCACGGCGCGGCTCGGACCCAAGGATCGACCGAAGCCGGGCGAAACGTTGACGCTCAGCGTCGACACCGCCGCCATCAACCTCTTCGACCCCCAGTCGGGCAACCGGATCTAGCCACCATGAGCAGTGCTTCCAGCCTGCCGTCCATTGCGGCGGCCGATATCCTCCCCTTGCCCGAATGGGCGCTGCTGCAGCGGCAGATCTTTGCCGTGCTGAACGAAGCGGCGATCGAGTTTGCCGACCGCTACACGCGGGCCGACGGTACCTTGATCTGGCGCGATCGCTGGCCGGGGATGGATGGTTCGGACGACCCCTATGAGGGGTTCATGAACATGCCGCTGTTCTACGCCCTGGGCGGTTCGGAGGAAGTGTACAAGCGCTCGCGCACCATCTGGGACGGCATCACCTGGCAATGGACCGAGTATGGGCAGATCCATCGCGAGTACGACGCCTATTACGACTGGATGCACCACGGCGAGAGCAACCTGTTCTTCTACTTCTTCGGGCTCGCCGATCCCAATGTACCGAAGGACCGGCAGCGCACCCGACGCTTCGCCGGCTTTTACAATGGCGAGGACGCTGAAGCGCAGAACTGGGATGCCGAGCGCAAACTGATCCGCTCGCCGATCACCGGCAGCCGGGGACCAAGGTTCGAGCAGACGGCAGAGGACTGGTCGACGCATCGCGAGATTCTCGACGACTACCTGCCGCCATTCGAGGACCTGCCGGGAATCGACCGGTACGGCATGAAGACGCCGTGGTCGGACGATGCGACCTATGCGGAAATCCTAACCCGCATCAACCAGCGGCAATCGCGCGGCGACGTGCCGCTGAACCTCGGCGCCACCTCGCTGCTGACGCATGCCTTCGCCTATACCGGCGAGGAGAAATATCGCGCCTGGGTGCTCGATTACCTCGCAGCCTGGGAAGAGCGTACGGCGCGCAACGGCGGGATTACCCCGGACAATATCGGGCTCAGTGGCGAGATCGGCGAGTACAACGATGGCAAGTGGTGGGGCGGCTATTACGGCTGGCGCTGGCCGCACGGCTCGTTCTCGCTGCTCGAGCCGCTCTGCGTCTCGGGCGTCAATGCGGCGGTCCTCACCGGCGACATGGCGCATCTGCAGCTGGCGCGCTCACAGCTCGACATGCTGTGGGGGCTCAGGCGCGAAGAGGGCGGCCAGCAACTGGTGCCCAACCGGCACTATGACGAGGGCTGGCGCGACTATCGCCGCTTCCATCCGATGTATGGCGTCTATCTGTGGAACGTCTCGATGGCGGAGGAGGACGCCGAGCGGGCCGAGCGCGGCTGGGCCGGCGACCTGTTCGACGAAGTGAACCCGGCCTATCACGGCTATGGCAAGACCAATGGCGGCCATATGGGGTTCAACGGCAACACCGCGCAGTGGTTCAGGTTCATGCGCGGCAACTACCCGGACTATCCCGAGGCGGTGCTGAAGGCCGACCTGCAGACGATCACCGAGCAGATCGCCAACTACCGCAAGGCCGAGAATGATCCGGAGACGATGGATCACTATCGGGAGTCGATGACCATCCACATGTGGCAGCAGCTGACGCCGATGGTGGTGGAAGCGCTGACCCAGCTGACGCTGGGCGGGCCGATGCACGTCTATCATGGCGGGCTGCAGGTGGCGCGCTTCCGCTATTTCGATGCAGTCGGCAAGCGCCCGGGATTGCCGCAGGGCGTGGCGGCGCTGGTCGATGGGTTGTGGGATGACGGCGCGACGCTGACGCTGGTCAACACCGACGCGCTGCATGCCGCGGAAGTGGTGATCCAGGGCGGGGTGTTCGGGGAGCACGACATTACGTCGGCACAGCTCGGTGAGGCGGCGCCGGTGGCGGTTGGCGGGCGGTGGCTTACCGTGAAGCTCGCAGCCGGCGCGACGGCGCGGCTGACGCTCGGGATGCGCCGGTTTGCCAATGCACCGAGTTATGACACGCCCTGGGTGCGGGCGGCCGATAGGCCCGCGCCGTTGCTGGGGCGGGAGCCCTGATCACCTCTCCCGAGAGGTCGGCGCGTAGCGCCGGGTGAGGGGGGCCTTTTCCACGCTCGGCGCTTGCGGCAAGGCCCCCTCACCCTGACCCTCTCCCCCAAGGGAGAGGGGACGCTGGGGGCACACTCCGTGCAGTCCGGTAGCTCTACCCACAGGCCGTCAGCCCGACGAAAGTCGGGACCCAGTGCTCTGAGCGTTCAGCCAAACGCCAAGCTCGCCGACCTATCAGCGATGGACCGGATGGTGTCGCGCGGAGCCAACGTTCCGAGCCGTGGGTCCCGACTTTTGTCGGGATGACGATCGAGTTTGTGGGTTCGGCTGGCGCTAAGGCGAGGCCTTACCCCCGCCGCTGCGCCAGATAGATGTGGTCGCACGCCAGCACCGTTTCGCCGCGCTGGTTCAGCACCCGCACCTGCTCGGTCACCCGCCCGTATTGCGGGCGCTTCGGATCGTCATCGAGCCCGGCGATGGTCAGCTCGGTGTGGATGGTATCGCCGATGAACACCGGCTTTGGAAACCGCAGCCGCTCATACCCGTAGGTGAAGGCGAGAGGGTTGATTTCGGTCGCGGTGAGGCCGATGCCGATGGCGAAGGTCATGGTGCCGTGCGCGATGCGCTGGCCGAACTCGGAGCCCTTCATGAACTCGGCGTCCATGTGGTGCGGGAAGAAATCGCCGGTGTGGCCGGCGTGAACGACGAAGTCGGTCTCGGTAATGGTGCGGCCGGTGGTCTTCCTGACCTCGCCGACGACGTAGTCTTCGAAGTGACGCGGCCGCTCCATCAGAAACTCTCCCGGAACAGATGATCGAGATCGGCGAGGATGGCTGCAGGCGCTTCACGCGCGATCAGGCCGGCAGTGAGCCGCTTCGAGGCCGCGTCCTGGAACGCCATGTAGCCGTTGTGGCGCGGCCGGACATAGGCGCCTTCGAGGGTTCTGCGGGTATCGCGATAGAAGTTGCCGGCGACGGCGTTGACCGCACCGTCCTCCCAGGCCGTGGCGTGGCCGGGCTGGCCGCCGGAGCGGGCGTAGAGGCCGCGCTGCACGTCGGCCGAGGCAATCCAGTAGGCATAGTCGATGGCAGCTGCCTTGTTCTCTGAGAAGGCGGAGACGGCGATGCCGGTGCCGCCGAGGGCCGAGCCCCTGGCGCCGGGGAGCGGGATATCGGCAAAGCTCAGCTGATGCGCGCGGAAGCCCGGTACCGCGTAACTGACATAGCCGTAGCCGAGCGGCATCAGCGCGAGTTTGGCATCCGGCTGCGCCATGGCTTCGGAAGCGGCGATCGGATCCATGGCGAAGTCGGCGGGGTCGAGGTACTGCGCAACCGCCGCCAGCATCTCGATGGCGCGGATGCCGGTGGCGGTATCGACCAGCGGGCCGCTCTCGACCGCGCAGGGATGGCCGAGATTGGCGGTGAGGGTGAAAAAGCTCATCATCGAGTGCGGCGGCAGCAGCGGGAAGACGACGCGCCCCATCCTAGCCAGCGCGACGACGTCGTCCCAGCTCCCGGGAGCCTCGATCAGGTCGGCGCGATAGGCCATGACCTGCGTCGCGGCATCGATCGGGAAGGCCCATTGCCGGCCGGCATAGTTGTAGCTGGGGTAGGACTGGCCGACCGATGCGGCGGCCAGCGCAGCGCGTTCGGCCTCGCGGCCGGGCACATCGAGCGGGGCGAGGCAACCTTCCTCGACCACCTGGCCGACATGCGGATGATCGATGACGATCATGTCGTACTGGCGGGCCAGTTCCTCGACTGGAAAGGACTCGAAATCCTGGAGACTTCGCTTGTCCCATTCGATGGTGACGCCAGTCTCTGCGGCCCAGGCTTTTGCCGTTGCCACCATCGGGTCATAGCCACGTGGGTGGCTCCAGGTCATGCCCCTGAGGATGGTCACAGTCCGAACTCCTTGCGGATAGTGTCGCTCTGCTCTCCGATCAACGGTGCGGCGCGATGCGTCCGAGTGCGCTGGCCATTGATACGGAGCGGCGAGCGGGTGGTGAGGATGGAGACGCCGTCATCGCGCGTGACGGTCTGCAGCATGTCGAGCGCCCGAAAACCCTCGCTCTCCATCAGCTCGTCCCATTCGAGCACCTTGGCGCACCAGATGTCGGCGGGCTCGAGCACGGCGAGCCATTCGGCGGTGGTGCGGGTGGCCAGCCGCTCGGCGATCAGGCGCTTGATCTCGTCGCGGGCGCTGAACCAGCTCTTCGGATCAGCGGCGAAGGCATCGAGCGCCGGTAGTTCGAGCAGATCGCGGATCTTGCCGAGCGGGGTCATGGCGAGGGCCAGCCAGCCATCGGCGGTAGGATAGACGCCGTAGGGAGCTGAGAGGTAGGCGTGAGCCGAGCGGAATTCCGAGCGCTTCGGTTTGCGCCGGCCATCGTTGAGGTGAGTGGTCAGCACCTCGAACTGGAAATCGACCAGCGCTTCGAGCAGGCTGGTTTCGACATGCGCGCCCTGACCGGTCCGGCCCTGTTTGACCAGTGAGGCGAGGATGCCCTGCGCCACCGCGGCGCCGGCCAGCATGTCGGCGATGGCGAGGCCGAAGGGCACTGGGCCCTGGTCGTGATCGCCGTTGAGCCACATCACGCCGGAACGGGCCTGCGCCAAGAGGTCCTGCCCGGGACGTTGCACCCACGGCCCGGCCTCGCCATAACCTGTTATGGAGGCGTAGACGATGCCGGGGTTGAGCGCTTTGACGCTGTCATAGTCGAGCCCCAGCCGCTCGATCACCCCGGGGCGGAAATTCTGCAACATCACATCGGCGCGGCCGAGCAGCTTCCTGAGGGCGGCGATGTCATCGGGGCTCTTGAGGTCGAGCGCCAGGCTCTCCTTGGACCGGTTGATGGCGTGAAAGATCGTGCTATCGCCGCCGATCTCGGTGTCCGAGAGATAGAGCCGGCGGCTGAGGTCGCCGCCATCGGGGCGTTCGATCTTGATGACGCGCGCGCCCAGATCCTGCAGCCGCAGCGAGGCATAGGGGCCGGAGAGGAACTGGCAGAGATCGACGACGAGCACGCCGTCGAGAGGGAGGCTGGTCATTTCTCGGCGGTCTTTTCTGTCTTGCCTTCGAAGGCGGCGGGATCGCGGTACTTCACGGTCTGCAGATGCTCGCAGTAGAGCACCAGTTCGCCTTCGCCCTTGAACACTTCGTAGCTGGCGCGGATCAGGCCGAGCTCCTGGTATTTGGGGCGCTTTTCCAGGTTGGTGCGGATGGCGTAGATGGTGTCGCCGATGAAGGTGGGCTTGATGAACCTCAGCTTGTCATAGCCATAGCTGAAGGCGTTGATGCAGTTGGTGGCGACGAGCCCGAGCCCGGCCGAAAAGACGAAGGCGCCGGCGACGAGGCGGCGGCCGAACTGCCCCTCTGAGTTGGCGAAGATCTCGTCGGCGACATAGGGGTGCATATCGGTGACCAGCGCGTTGAACTGCATGCTCTCGCCCTCCGAGATGGTGCGGCGGAGCGAGCGGATTTTGTGGCCGACCTCGAAATCCTCGTAGAACCAGTTCTCGGCGTTCCACACCGGCAGGCGGGCGTGCTCGCTGGGCATGGTGGTTGGGTTGGTCGAGTGGACGCCGACGGTCGGGCTGCTCATGGTGCTGACCTCACTGGGGTGGCGGGCCTCGCGGCCGACTCGAAGGCGGCCTCGGCCAGCGCCATGGTGTGCCAGGCATCCTCGACCGAGGTGACCAGCACCGGGTCTTCGCCGGCGGCGTAGCGCTGCAGGTTGCTCATCGTGCCGATGAAGGCGTGCGGGAACCATTTCCCCTGGAGCGGCACCTGGGTCCACTCGCTGCCCCGGCGGGTGATCCATAGTTCGTCCGGCTCGCCCTCGGGGTAGTTGAGCAGCAAGCCGAGCTTCACCAGCGCGGCCCCCTCGGTGCCCTCAAAACGGAAACTCGCATCCTGGAAGCGGCGGCCGAAATCGTGGTTGTGGTTGATCGAGAAGGTGACGCGCTGGTCGGGCGCGAAATCGAACAGCGCCGAGGTGCGGGTCTGGGCGAGTGCTGTGGACGGGTGCCCCAGAGTGCGGGCGTGCACGCCCACGGGGTTGCCGAGCAGGGCGCGGAGCGTGTCGAGATAGTGGATCGAGTGCACCGCGATCTCGACCCGCGGCATACCACTCAAGAACGGGAACAGGTGCCAGGGGGTGACGAGGTTGAGATGCACCTCGACATCGATCAGCCGGCCGAGCCAGCCGCGATTGACCGCATCGGCGACGGCGAGCAGCATCGGCGAAAACCGAAGCTGAAAGTTTACCGCTGCCTTGAGCGATTTGGCGCGGCAGAGCTGGAGGATCGTCGTCGCCTCGGCCAGATCGCGGCCCATCGGCTTTTGCAGCAGCACGGCGGCGCCATCGGGCAGTCGCGGCAGCACGTCGAGATGGGCGGAAGGCGGCAAGGCGAGGTCGTAGACCGCATTGGGGGTAGCGATCGCCTCATCGAGCGAGGTGAAGGCGCGGGTGTCCCATTGCTCGGCAACGGACTGCGCGCGTGCTGCGTCGAGGTCGAACACGCCGGCAACGGGCAGGTCGGCGAGCCGATAGGCCGGCAGGTGGGCGTCCGTGACGATGCCGCCGGCGCCGATAATGACGATCGGTTTTGGCGCGCCTGGCCGGGGCCAGCTTTGCCTGAGCTCTCCGACTTCGATGCTCACCTGATCCTCACCTGCTGCACCAGCAACCATTCTTATGTGAATGGGTATTTCACATGTGGGCCAGATGAGCAACGCTGATATATCAGATGCGGTAGATACGCTCGGCGTTGCGGTGGAAGAGTTTCGCCTGCTCGTCCGGGCTGGCGCCAGCGACGATCTCCTTGGTCGCAGCGACCCAGCGGCCGAGGTCGGCGGTGAGCGTCAGCACCGGATAGTCCGAGCCCCAGACCACCCGGTCCCAGCCGAAGCACTCGATGATGTGCTCGACGAAGGGGCGGAGGTCGGCAGTGGTCCAGTCGGCGCCGGCATAAGCGACGATGCCGGAAATCTTGGCGGAAACATTGGGGAGTGCCGCCAGCGCCTTGATGTCGCGTCGCCACGGCTCCAGCGCTTTCGCCGCCACATCCGGCACGCCGCAATGGTCGAGCACGAACTGCACGTCGGGGCAGCTTTCGACCAGCGCCCGTCCGACCGGTAGTTGCTTCGAGAGCACGCAAAGGTCGAAGGGCAGGTGCTTGTCGGCAAGGCGGCGGAGGTTGGCGCGGAACAGCTGGCCCTGGCTCAACGCGTCGGGCGAGGTGTGGAGGATGCGGCGGAAGCCCTTTACATCCTTGAGCGCTGCGAGACGATCGAGATGCGCGGGGAAATCCGGGCTCTCAGGGCGACAGGCGGCGATGGCGCCGACGACCAGCGGGTGCACCTCGAGCGCATAAGCGCTCTCGGCCTCCATGTCGGCCTCGGCGACGTCGACCTCCATATGCAGCGCTGCCTCGATGCCGAGCTTTTGTGCTTCAGCCGCATAGGCCTCCGCCGGCCAGGCGCGGTTCAGTGCACCGGCGCCACTGAGCCAGGGGTAGGTGAAGCGATCCATATGGACCAGATGCAGATGAGTATCGACTATGCGCACGCTTGACCTCCCATTTACTCTTGCCGAACGATAATGGGACGCCGCAGAAGCGGCTATTACGCGTTCGTCGACAGCCAGTTAGGCGTGTGTCGTGATCGTGGATGCCGCATTATCGCCTCATAGTCGCCGCCCTTTGACGGTTGCTTGGCTTTGCGACATTGGGTGCAACGCCTCAACGGGATATTAGGTATCCCATCGGGCACGGCGGGTCGGCCGGAGCTCACCACAGCAGCCGTCCGACAATGGACGGGGGTGAACTCGTCGGCAGCCGAGGGCAGGGGTAGTCGGGACTGTTGCAGCGGCGGGTAAAATTCGGTCTGGCCATGCTGGCCCTGGCGCCATTGCTGGTGCCGGGCGCATCGGCGTTCGAGTTCTTCGGCATCAAGCTGTTCGAGGATCAGAGCGAGATCGACGCCGATGCGGTGATCGGCGATCCGCAAACCTACACGGCAACATTGGAAACCACGGCGACCGGTGACGTGGCGAATGCCATGCGCGGCGCCTCGGCGCTGCTCGCCGACCAAGGCGCGCCGGCCTCGGGCGCTGCCGGGCTTCTGGCCAAGGCGCGCAGCGACTATCGGCGCATTCTCGCAGCGCTCTACAACCAGGGCTATTACGGCGGCGCAATCAGCATCCTGGTCGGCGGCAGGGAGGCGGCGAACCTGCCTCCCGATACCGACCTGCCCGAGCCGGTGGCGGTGGTGCTGAAGGTCGATGCCGGGCCGCTGTTCCGCTTCGGCAATGTCAAGATCAGCAACCGGGCGCCGCTGGCCAGCGACGCCGGCGACGAGGTCGAGCAGCCCGAGATTGCCGGGTTTGGCGCCGGCCTCGTGGCCAAGGCCACGGTGGTTGGGCGGGCCGAACAACTGGCGGTCGATGCCTGGCGGCAGCAGGGCTATGCCGAGGCGGCGGTGGTCGATCGGCAGGTGGTCGCCGACCATCAGAGCGACACCGTCGATGTCACCATCACGGTGGCGCCGGGGCGGCATGCTACGGTCGGGCCGATCGGGGTTAGCGGCACCAACCGCATGGATCCCGAATTCGTGGCGCAGCAGACCGGGCTGATCGCCGGTCACGACTACGACCCCGACGATATCGCGCGGGCCGAGAAGCGGCTGGCGCGGCTCGACGTGTTCCGCGCCATGCGAATCGAAGCGGCGGGCGCCATCGGCAATGACGGGGTGCTGCCGTTCAATGTGATCGTCGAGGAGCAGGCGGAGCGGCGCTTCGGCGTCGGCGCCACCTACTCGACCATCGACGGGCTGGGCATTGAAGGCTTCCATTTGTGGCGCAACCTGTTCGGGCGGGCCGAGCGTCTGCGGCTCGATGCCAAGGTTGCCGGCATCAACTGGCCGATCGCCACCGAAGAGTTCGACTACGCCTTCGGCGGCACCTTCACCAAGCCGGGCTTTCTCAACCCCGACAACGATCTGGTCGCGGCGGTGTCGGCGGAGCGCAGCGTGCTGCCGGCCTATACCGAGACTTCCGCTTCGGCGCGGGTGGGTTTGACGCAATACCTGTTCGATCAGCTGACGCTCGACGGCTCGGCCTTCTACGAGCGCTCGCTGTTCGAGGACGATTTCGGCACCCGCAATTTCTCGCTGGCGGGGCTCACCGGCGGGTTGATCTGGGATGCTCGCGACAACCCGCAGGATGCGACCGAGGGGTTCTATGTCAACGTGACGGCCGAGCCGTTCTACGAGTTCTACTACGGCAATCCGGCGTTCCGGACGACGGCCGAAGTGCGCGGCTACCTCAACCTCATGGGCGACAAGCAACTGGTGCTGGCCGGGCGGGCCAAGGTCGGCGCGCTGGTCGGCCCCGCTATCGATGAGATCCCGCCCGATCGGCTGTTCTTTGCCGGCGGCGGCGGTTCGGTGCGTGGCTATGGCTTCAAGAGCATCGGCGTTGATGGGCCAGGCGACACGGTCACCGGCGGCAAGTACCTGGTCGAGGGCTCGCTCGAGGCGCGCTACAAGGTCACCAACGATATCGGCGTCGTCGCCTTCGTCGATGGCGGCTATGTCGCGGCCGATGAGCTGCCCGGACTCGACCAGTTGCGCATCGGCGTCGGCGCCGGTGTCCGCTACTACACCGGGCTCGGACCGCTGCGGCTCGATGTGGCGATACCGCTCAACAAGCGGCCCGGCGACCCGGATTACGCCCTCTATGTCGGCATAGGACAGGCATTTTGAAACGCGTCCTCGCCACCGGCATGATGCTCGGCTTCGGCCTCCTGGCCGCGATGCCGCTGGTCGCGCAGGACCAGGGCCAGATGTCGGCCGAGCAGCAGAAGGACTGGTTCGTCGGCTTCGTCGAAGGGCAGTTGTCGACGCCCGAGCGGCAGATCCGCATCTCCAATATCGATGGCGCGCTGTCCTCGACCGCCTCGATCCGCGAGGTCACCATCTCCGACAAGGAGGGCGTGTGGCTCAGGGTCAACAACGCGGCGATCGACTGGGACCAAGGGGCGCTGTTCACCGGCCGCCTGCTGGTGCGGACGCTCAGCGCCGAGAGCATCGAGTACCTGCGCAACGCCATCCCGAGCGGCGATCCGAACCTGCCGGCGCCGGAAGCCGCGCCGCTGGCGATCCCGGATTTTCCGGTGGCGATCCAGCTCGACAAGCTGAGCGTACCCAAGGTGACGTTCGGCGAGAGCGTGTTCGGGCTCGGCTCCGAGATTTCGGTCGACGGCAGGTTCCGGCTGGAAGGCGGTTCGCTCGACACGGCGCTCAACATCGTCCGCCTTGACGGGCCGGGCGGCAAGCTCGACCTCGCCGTGGCCTACAAGCGGGCCGACAATACCATTGACGTCGGCGTGACGCTGACCGAGCCGCCCAACGGCATCCTCGCCAACCTGTTCAACATCGAGGGCAGGCCGGAGATGGCGCTGGCGATCAACGGCTCGGGCCCGGTCGCCGACCTCAAGACCACGATGACGCTCGATGCCGGCGGCACGCGGGCGCTGGAAGGGCTGGCGACGATCGTGCAGAAGCCCGAGGGCATGGCTGTTGATGCCGACCTCGGCGGGCCGATCGGCGTGCTGGTGGCGCCGGCCTACCAGGCATTCTTCGGGGCCGAGACCTCGCTCAAGGCCTCAGCACTGCTGCGCTCGGCCGGCGGCGTCGAAATCTCCGGGCTGAAACTGAGCGGCGGACAGCTGGGGCTCGAAGCCTCTGGCGCCACCACGGCCGATGGCTTCCTCAGCCGGCTCAACCTCGCAGCGACCATCGCCGACCCCGGGGGCAATCGGGTGATCCTGCCGGTGCCGGGCGCGGCGACGACCATCGATCGCGCCACGCTGAAGGTGGATTTCGGCGGGGCGGGCAGCGACGACTGGTCGGCCGACCTCGTCGCCAACGGCTTTGCCAATGGCGGATTGCAGGCGAGCGAGATCACGCTACGTGGCAACGGCATTGCCAGCAACCTTGAAGACCCGGCCAGCCGCCGGCTCACCTTCAATGCCGACGGCATGGTCCAGGGGATCGTCTCTGATGATGCCGATGTGCAGGCGGCACTGGGCGACAGCGCCGGGATCGGGCTGGCGGGTTTGTGGAATGCCGGAGAGCCGCTGCAACTGGCCCAGTTCAGGCTGGTCGGCAAGGCGTTGACGCTGGGCGCGGCCGGGAGCTTCGACGACAACGTGTTCGATGGCCAGCTGGCGATCGCCACCAGCTCGATCGCCCCGTTCTCGGGCGTCGCCGGGCGCGATCTGGATGGGGCGATGAAACTGACTGCTACCGGGACGGTCAGCCCGCTGATCGGCGGTTTCAACCTCAAACTCGACGGTACCGCGGAAAACCTGGCGCTCTCGGAGCCGGCGCTCGATCAGGTGCTCACCGGCACCGTCAAGCTCAGCGGCCGGGTGGCCCGCACCGCCGAGGGGCTCGAGGCCGAGGCGTTCCGCATCGCCAATGACAACGTGCAGATCGCGGCCGATGGCAGCTTCGCCACCGGCGCCGCGGACTTCACCTTCAGTGCCGCGCTGGCCGACCTGGCGCTGGTTTCGGATCAAGCCAGGGGCGCGCTGACGCTCAGCGGCACGGCCAGGGGCAAGGGTGTGATCGCGCTCGACGTTGCGGCCAAGGTGCCGAGCGGGGCACTGGCCGGCAAGACGCTGTCGGATGCGGCCTTCGGCTTCACCGGACAGCTGGCCGAGGATGGCACGCTGACCGGGCAACTCAAGGGTGATGCGTTCCTCGAGCGGTTCCGCGTGGCGCTGGGTGGCGATGTCGCGGTGGACGCCAAGACCAAGCGTCTCAGCGGGCTGCGCTTCGAGGCTGGCCCGACGTTGATCAGCGGCGATGTGCTGCAGGATGCGGATGGGTTGCTGACCGGCACGCTGAAGCTTGCTTCGCCCAACATCACGACCGCCGCGGCGCTGTTGCTGCTCGACGCCAGCGGCAGCGTCGATGCGACAGTGGCGCTGGTGCCCAATGGCGGCAAGCAGAGCGCCGAGATTTCCGGCTCGGTCGCCAAGCTCGCCGCCAATGATGTGTCGATCGGTGCCGCCGAGATTCGCGCTTCGGTGTCGGACCTGTTCGGCGTCCCGGCGATCGACGGCACGGTCAATGGCCGGGCCATCGCGGCGGGCGGCATCACTGTCGATACGCTTGAGGCGCAGGCTTCGCGCACCGGCGACGCCACCGCGTTCGATCTCACCGCGGCGCTGGCCAACCGCACCAATGTGGCGCTGGCCGGCAACCTCGCGCCGCTTGACAAGGGTTATCGGCTGGCGCTCGAACGGGCCGAGTTGACCCAGGGGCAGCTCCGTGCGCGGCTGGCTCAGCCGACGGCGCTGGCGATTGCCGGCGATACCGTGAACCTCGACGCGGTGCAGTTCGATGTCGGCGGCGGACGGATTTCGGCCACCGGCAGCGCCGGTTCGAAGCTCGATATTGCCCTGGATGTGCAGGCGCTGCCGCTGTCGATCGCCAACGCCATTGCCCCCGACCTCGGACTAGCCGGTACGCTCAATGGCAGCGGCCGGATCACCGGTTCGGCCACCGATCCCAATGCCAGCTTCAGCATTGCCGGTTCGGGTGTTTCGGCGGCCGCGATCAGCGAGTTCGGCATCACGCCGATGCAGTTCTCGGGGCGTGGCAGTTTTGCCAGGCAGACCCTGGTGCTGGAGAGCGCTTCGGCGCAGGGCGCCGGCGGCCTGCAGCTGACGGCCAGCGGCCGGGTGCCATTCAACGGGCGCGGGCTTGCGGTCGAAGTGCAGGGCTCGGCGCCGCTGGCGCTCGGCAACCGCTTCGTCGCCGATCGCGGCGGCCAGCTCAGCGGTACCGCCAACCTCAATGCGCGGGTTACCGGCAGCCCCAGCTCGCCGCAGTTCGCCGGCACGGTTTCGACCAGCGGCGCGGGCTATATCGATCCGGTGCTGAACCTCAGGCTGGTCGACATTACCGGTCGCGCCAGCCTTGCCGGCAATCGCATCAATATCGACAGCCTGACTGCCGGCCTCGCCACTGGCGGGTCGCTGTCGGTCGGCGGCTCGGTGGGCTTGGGCGCCGGCAATCCGGCCGATATCGCGGTACGGCTCAACTCGGCCCGTTATGCCGACGGCAACCTGTTCGTCGCCACCGTCTCGGGTGACCTGGCGCTCAAAGGGCGGCTCGATGCGAGCCCGATGCTGTCGGGCAATGTGATGATCGAAAAGGCCGACATCACCATCCCGGATTCGCTCGGTGGCGCCGGCACGCTGATCGATGCCAAGCACATCCACGCGCCGAAGCCGGTGCTGGTGACACTGAAGCGTGCGGCCGTCACGGCGTCCGGCGCGCCGATGCCGCAACGCCGGCCCTCGGTGGTGCAGCTCGATGTCAATGTCAGTGCGCCCAACCAGATTTTCGTGCGCGGGCGCGGGCTCGATGCGGAAGTCGGCGGCTCGGTGCGGCTTACCGGCTCGGTCAACGATATCCGGCCGGTCGGCGGCTTCCAACTCAATCGCGGCCGGCTCGCCATCCTCGGGCAGCGCGTCACCTTCGAAGAGGGATCGGTGACACTGGTCGGCGATCTCGACCCGTTCCTTGATTTCACGGCGCGCACCGAAGGCGACGGCATCACGGTGTTCGTCAATGTGACCGGGCGGGTGTCAGAACTCGATATCGGCTTCAGCTCCAGCCCACAGCTGCCGGAAGACGAAGTGCTGTCGCGGCTGCTGTTCAAGCGCTCGATGGGTGAGCTGACACCGATCCAGTTGGCCAAGCTCGCCGGCGCCGCGGCGGAACTGGCCGGCGGCGGTGGCGGTTCGCTGGTCGACTCGCTCCGCGCCAAGGCGGGGCTCGACGACCTCGACGTGGTCACAAACGAGGACGGCAGCCTCGCGGTACAGGCGGGGGCGTACCTGCAGGACAACATCTATCTCGGCGTCCAGGCCGGGGCCGATGGCAACTCGCGGGTAACGGTCAACCTCGACATCACCAAGGACATCCGCGCCAAGGTTTCGACCGGGACGGACGGGGATTCGAGCGTGGGTGTGTTCTACGAGAGCGATTATTAGCGGGTCTCTCTCCCGGCACGCCCTCAGTCGGGGCCTCCCTCCGCCTTGAGGGAGAAGGTGGCCGAAGGCCGGATGAGGGGTCCGCGCAACGAAGTGCAGCGCGATCCGAGCGAAGCGAGGAGCGCCCAAGTATGCGGAGAGAACCCCTCATCCGCCCTTCGGGCACCTTCTCCCACAAGGGGAGAAGGCCAGACTGCAGCATCCCACAATCTTCCCACCAAAGTCGAAGTAAACACTAACATGTCAGTGCTTGCGCAAACGTTTGCGACCAAGTAGCCTCCGTTTGCCCGCGGATGAGGAGAAACAACCCGCGTCGGGCGCTCAGAGGAGGATAGTTTCATGGATAGACGCAGTTTCCTGTGGTCTTCGGTGGCGCTTGGCGCGCTGGCCGTTGCTGCTCCTGCCGCGTTTGCGCAGGACAAGCTGACCATCCTGGGCTCGGTGCCCAGTCTCGGCTTCCCGTTCTTCGTGCATATGCTCAACCAGATCAAAGTTGAGGCGGAAGCGCAGGGCGTCAACATCATCGAGAGCGACGGCCAGAACTCAGCGCCGAAGCAGACGGCCGATATCGAGGCGGCGATCGTCCAGAAGGTCAACGCCATCGTCATCTCGCCGCTCGACGTCAACGCATTGGCGCCGGCGATCGAGCAGGCCGTGCAGGCTGGCGTGCCGGTGGTGACCATCGACCGCCGCGTCGATGGCGTCGAAGGCATTCTCGCCCATGTCGGGGCGGATAACGTCAAGGGTGGCGAAGCCGAGGCGCAGGCGATGGTCGCGGCGTTCCCCAATGGCGCCAAGATTTTCCACCTGCAGGGCCAGCCCGGCGCCGGCCCGGCGATCGACCGCAACAAGGGCGTGCACAACGTGCTCGATCCGGTGAAAGACAAGTACCAGATCATCTTCGAGCAGACCGCCAACTTCGCCCGCGCCGAAGCGCTGTCGGTCACCGAGGCGGGCCTTGCTGCCAATGGCAAGCCCGACGCGATCATCTGCGCCAATGACGACATGGCGCTCGGCGCCATCGAAGCCTGCGCCGCCCGTGGCTTCACCGATGTGAAAATCTACGGCTTCGACGCCCTGCCCGAAGCGCTGGTCGCCGTGCGCGACGGCACCTTGGCCGGTACCGTCGAGCAGTTCCCAGGCGAGCAGTCGCGCACCGCGGTCCGTATCGCGGTGGCCTATGCCAAGGACAAGACCGAGCCGGCCGAAAAGCTGGTGCTGCTGACCCCGGTGGTCATCGGCAAGGACAATCTCGACAAGGCCGAGCGTATCGGCGAAGCCGGGTAAACTTCCTCCCGCCAACTGGCGCGCCAGTGGTCCGATGTGCAAGCATCGCCGCCACTGGTGCGCCAGAGGGCATTTGGAGCGTTTTCAGGAGAAGTTGCAGACTTTTCCGGCTCGAAAGCGCGACCATTGTAGCTACCAGGGAGGGACCGATGGCTGCTGTCGCTGCCGCGGAACAACTTGCGCCGCCACTGCTTGAAGTGGTCGGCGTCTCCAAGCATTTTGCCGGCGTCATCGCCCTCAACGACGTTTCGCTCGAAGTCCGGCGCGGAGAAATCCTCGGGCTCCTGGGTGAGAACGGCGCAGGCAAATCGACGCTCCTGAAAATCCTGTCCGGCGCGCAGCCGCCGACCAGTGGGCGCATCAGCTTCGATGGCGCGGACTACCGGCCGCACAGCCCCGATGCGGCGAAGCGCGCCGGCATCGTCACCATCTACCAGGAACTGAGCCTGATCCCGACGCTGTCGGTGGCCGAGAACATCTTCATCGGCCGGGCGCCGCTGGGGGCGTTCGGCATCATCGACTGGCGGCGGATGCGGCGCGAGACCACCGGGATCATTGCCCGGGTCGGCCTGACGATCGATCCGGATACGCCGGTGTCGGCGCTGTCGGTGGCCGAACAGCAACTGGTCGAGATCGCGCGCGCCCTGTCGCTCGAGAGCCGGTTGATCATCATGGATGAGCCGACCTCTGCGTTGACTGAGACCGAGGTCAGCCAGCTTCTCAGGATCATGAAGCAACTGCGCGCCGAAGGCGTCGCCATCATGTTTGTGACGCATCGGCTGGAGGAAGCCTCCGCCATCTGCGACCGCATGACGGTGCTGCGTGACGGGCGGCTCGCCGGCCATCTCCACCGCACCGACAAGCCGATCGCGATTCCCGAGATCATCGAGAAGATGGTGGGGCGCGCGGCATCCGAACTCTATGCGCGGCCGACGCAGCGCAATGCCGCCGGCGCGGTGCGGCTGAGCGTCCGCGGCCTCCGCACCGTGCGTGATCCCGAAGCGCCGCACGCCATCGTGCTAGATGGCGTCGATATCGACCTCAAGGCCGGCGAGATCCTCGGCGTGGCCGGGCTGGTGGGTTCGGGTCGCACCGAGCTGGCGCGGGCGATCTTCGGAGCGGATCGGATCGCTGCCGGAACCGTGATGCTCGACGGCCAGGCGATCGCCCCCGCCTCGCCGGCTGACGCAATCGAACTGGGCATCGGGTTGGTGCCGGAGGACCGGAAGCACCAGGCGATCTTCGCCATGCTGGGCATCCTGCAGAATTTCTCGGTGGCGGCGCTGAAAACCTATTCCAACGGCCTCGGGCTGATGGCCGAGGGCAAGGAGCGCGCGGCGCTGGGCGAGTACAAGAAGGCGCTTTCCATCCGCATGGCGTCGCCCGAGCAAACCATTGACGGGCTGTCGGGCGGCAACCAGCAGAAGGTGATCCTCGCCCGCTGGCTGGCGCGCGACCCAAAAGTGCTGATCGTCGACGAGCCGACTCGCGGCGTCGATGTCGGCGCCAAGGCGGAAGTGCACCAGATCCTGGTGCAACTGGCGGCCCGCGGCATCGCGGTGATGGTGATTTCGTCCGAGCTGCCTGAGGTGCTGGCGGTGAGCGACCGGATCGTCACCATGCGGCAGGGTCGCATCACCGGCGAGATGCCCGCAGTGGAAGCAACCGAAGAAAAACTGATGGCGCTGATGGCGCTCGACCAGCGGCAGGGGGAGACAGCATGACCACGACAACCGAACCCGCCGAAAAGAAGGGGCCGAACAGCTTCGGCATCCTGAAGCGCTTCGGGCCGTTGCTGTTCCTGTTGGCGCTGGTGGTGGTGTTCACGGCGCTGAAGCCGAGCTTCATCGACCCGATCAACGTGTTCAACATCCTGCGCCAGATATCGATTACCGGGCTGATCGCGCTGGGGATGACCTTCGTCATCCTCACCGCCGGTATCGATCTGAGCGTCGGCTCGCTGCTCGCTTTCTGCGGCATGGTCGCCGCGGTGGTGGCTAAGGGCGGCACGGCCAACTCGATGTCGCTTTCCGCCGGTGGCGGGCAGGGCTTCGGGTGGTTCGCGGCGCTGCTCGCCGCGGTTATCGTCGGCTCGCTGGCGGGCGGGGTGCAGGGGCTGGCGATCACCCGATTGAAGGTTCCTCCATTCGTTGTGACGCTGGGCGGGCTCACGATTTTCCGCGGCTTGACGCTGACGCTCTCCAATGGCGGACCGATCTCGGGGTTCGACGCCTCGATGCGCTGGTTCGGCACGGGCCTGGTCGGGCCGGTGCCGGTGCCGGTGATCATCTTCGCCATCGCGGCGCTGCTCTGCCATTTGGTGCTGCGCTACACCCGCTATGGCCGAGCGGTCTATGCAGTGGGCGGCAATGCCGAGGCGGCGCGGCTCTCGGGCCTGCGCGTCGATCGCATTCTGATCTCGGTCTACATCATTGTCGGGTTCTTTGCCGGGCTCGCGGCGTTCGTCCTCTCGGCGCGGCTCAACTCGTCGGAAGCAGTGGCCGGCATCGGCTATGAGCTGACGGTGATCTCGGCTGTGGTGATCGGCGGCACCTCGCTGTTCGGCGGCATCGGCAGCGTCGGCGGCACAGTGGTGGGCGCGGCGCTGATCGGCGTGCTGCAGAACGGCTTGCAGTTCAACAATGTCTCGTCCTACACGCAATCCATCGTCATCGGCCTGATCCTGATCATCGCCGTGGCCTTCGACCGCTGGCTCAAGTCGAGGTCGCGCAGCTAGAGGGACGGGTCCTCCGGGAGCAGTAATGGTCACCATCAAGGACGTTGCCAAGCGCGCGAACGTCTCGTTCACGACCGTCTCCCATGTGATCAACAACACCCGCCCGGTGAGCGAGGATGCGGCCCGCCGGGTCAATGCCGCGATCGCCGATCTCGGCTATTTCCCCTCGGACGTCGCGCGTGCGCTGCAGTCGAGCCGGACCCGCACCATCGGGATGATCGTCACCACCACCTCGAACCCGTTCTTCGGCGAGGTGATCCGCGGGGTGGAGCGGGCCTGCTTCAAGCACGGCTATACGCTGATGATCTGCAACACCGACGACGTGGCGACCAACCTCGTCGCCTACATGCGGACGCTGTTCACCAAGCGGGTCGATGCCATGGTGGTGATGACCACCAATGCCAGCCCGGAATTCTTCCGCCGGCTCGGACAGATCAAGCGGGTGCCGGTGGTGGCGATCGATGCACCGGCCGACACGGTAGCCTCGGTGTTTTCCGATGACTCGATCGAGGGCGGGCGGCTGGTGGGCGAATACCTGGCGACTGCAGGCTTCCAGCGCATCGTCTGCGTGTCCGGACCGGAGAGCCATCCGCGCATGGCGGATCGCATCACGGGGCTGACGGCCGGGCTCGCGGCGCACGGCATCAATCTGACTGGTGGCTGGCTGGTGCGCACCGACCTGACCATGGATGGTGGGCTGGCGGCGGCACGTGACATTCTCAAGCGGCCGGGGCCACGGCCGGAGGCGATCTTTGCGCTCAGCGACATCATGGCGATCGGGCTGCTGCATGGGCTGCACGATGCGGGCGTCGATATCCCCGGCGAGATCTCGGTGGTGGGTTATGACGATATCGAGTCGGCGGCGCATTTCTTCCCGCCGCTCACCACGGTGCGGCAGCCGATCGCCGATATCGGCGCCAGCGCAGCGGAGGCAGCGATCAACCACCTCGATCGCGGTGTGCCGCTGCCGCGCAGCACCCAGCTGAAGCCCGAACTGATCTTCCGCCAATCGGCGCAGCGGCTGGGGTGAGCTGCGCTGACATTGCGAGCTATTCCGCTGTCATCGTGGCGTTCCCCTCATCCGGCGCTACGCGCCACCTTCTCCCCGACGGGGAGAAGAATTCCGAGAGGCCGGTGAGCCCCCGTTCCTCTCCCCGTCGGGGAGAGGGTGGATCGGCCAAAGGCCGAGACGGGTGAGGGGGTTAGCCACCACGCTATCAGTAGCCAATGCACTGCAACTCAATCGTGAAATGCTCTAGCTTCGTGCCATGGCCGAGACCAAGCTCAACAAATACCGCGGGAAACGCGACTTCTCCAAAACCACGGAGCCCGCCGGCGGCGTTGTTGCGTCCGGCAGCGCGCGCTTTGTGGTGCACAAGCATTCGGCGACCGCCGACCACTATGACCTCCGCCTCGAGCATGATGGCGTGCTGCTGAGCTGGGCGGTGCCGCGCGGGCCGTCGCTCAACCCGGCCGACAAGCGGCTGGCGGTGCATACCGAGGACCATCCGATCGAATATATCGACTTCGAGGGGGTGATCCCGGAGGGCGAGTATGGCGGCGGGCCGATGATCGTCTGGGATACCGGCGACTGGGCCCCGATGGAGGACGTCGATACGGGCCTCCAGAAGGGCGGCTTCAAGTTCCGGCTGTGGGGCGAAAAGCTGAAGGGCGGCTGGATGCTGACCAAGCTGAAGGGCCGCCCCGGCGACAACGACAAGGAAAACTGGCTGCTGTTCAAGGAGCATGACCCGGCCGTCGACACCGAGACCGACATCCTCGCCGAGCGGCCCGAGAGCGTGAAGTCGGGGCTGACCACCGAGCAGTTGCTGGAAGCGGCGAAGCCGAAACCGGTCAAGGCGATCAAGATATCCAGCGTTGCCGGGGCAGTTAAGGCGCCGCCACCCGAGCAGGTGGAGCCGCAGCTGGCGGCATCGGCGACCGAGCCCCCCAAGGAGACGCGAGCAGCGCAGTGGGTGCACGAGATCAAGTTCGACGGTTACCGCACCATTGCCCATGTGATCGACGGCAAGGTTAAGCTGATTACCCGCAGCGGTATCGACTGGACCAAACGCTATGGCGACCTGCCCAAGGAGTTCGCCAAGCTGCCGGTCAAGCAGGCGATCATCGACGGCGAGATCGTGGTGCTCGACGAACGGGGGATTTCGCGGTTCTCAGCGCTGCAGGATGCGCTGTCGGAGGGAGCAGGCAGCAGGCTGCACTTTTATGCGTTCGACCTGCTCTATCTTGATGGCTACGACCTCAGGGGCGTTGGGCTCACCGATCGCAAGCAGTTGCTGTCGCAGATGCTCGGCGGGCATGTCAGCGGGCGTTCGGCGATCCAGCTCAGCGACCATGTCGAAGGCGACGGCGATGCCCTCTACGAACGAGCTTCCGAGCTGGGGCTCGAGGGCATCGTCTCGAAGCGGACCAATGCCACCTACCAGTCGGGGCGCACCTCGACCTGGGTGAAGGTCAAGGCGAAGCCGGTCGGGGATTTCGTCATAGCAGGTTATACCGTGTCGGCGGCGGCTGAAGGGCTGGCCTCGCTGGCGCTGGCCGAGTTCGTCGATGGCGAACTCGAGTATCGCGGCAAATGCGGCACCGGGTTCGATGCGGCAATGCTGGCGCAACTGCACCGCCGGCTGGAGCCGTTGCAGGATCCGGCGTTGAAGCTCGACGGGGCGCCCAAGGATATCATCTGGGTGCAGCCGGTGCTGCGCTGCAAGGTGCACTTTGCCAACATCACCTCGGACAAGCTGCTGCGCCACTCGGTGTTCAAGGGACTGATCGAGACTGAGCTGACGGCGTCGGCGGCGCCGCGGGAGCGGCTGATCACCGATGCCGACCTCGCCTCGATCACCATCACCAACCCGACGCGGCGGCTGTTCGGCAAGAGCGGACCGACCAAGCTCGATATCGCGGTCTATTATGCGGCGGTGGGCGATTTCATGCTGCCGCATCTGTTCAATCGGCCGGTGTCGCTGTTCCGCTGCCCGACCGGCTTGCCGAAGGACTGCTTCTTCCAGCGCCACGCCTTCAAGGGCATGCCGCAGAGCATCAACGTGTTCGAGACGCAGAACTCGGATGAAGAGGACAAGACCTACCTCACCATCGAGGATGCCAAAGGGTATCTGGCGCTGGCGCAGTTCGGAGTGGTGGAGTTCCACGCCTGGGGCAGCCACCTGACGCATCTCGAAAGGCCCGACCGGGTGACCTTCGACCTCGACCCGGGCGAGGGCATCGCGTTCCGCGAAGTGGTAGAGGCAGCGGTGCACCTGCGCGGCGAGCTCGAGGCGTTCGGGCTGGTGCCGTTCGTCAAGACTTCCGGCGGCAAGGGCCTGCACCTGGTGGTGCAAATCGAGCCGACCCAGACCTGGAAGCAGGTGCACGCGGTGACCGGCGAGATGGCGGCGACGATGGCGAAGACCGCGCCCGATACGTTCGTCACCACCATCGGGGCGCAGAACCGCAAGCGCCGGATCCTGATCGATATCCATCGCAATGCCCGCAGTGCCACGGCAGTATCACCCTATTCGCTGCGGGCCCGGACCAACATGCCGGCCTCTACGCCGCTCGACTGGCGCGATCTCGAGAGCATCGACGCTCCGGTGGATCTGAACTATTCTACGCTTCCAGGATTATTAACTACGTCCGGCGATCCGTGGGCCGAGATTAACGAGTCCGCTCGCCCTCTGCCTGCATCATCCAAGGCTGGACGTAGTACGCGCGCGTAGGAGGCGACGGTGGCACCCAGGGCAAGCTGGAAAGGCTATATCAAGCTGAGTTTGGTCAGCTGTCCGGTGAAGATGTATCCGGCGACCAGCGCGTCGGAACGCATCACTTTCAACCAGCTGCACAAAGACACCCATAACCGGATCAACATGAAGCCGGTGGACCCTGAACTGGGCCTCGTCGAGCGCAGCGACCTCGTCAAAGGTTATGAGTACGAGGACAAGCAGTACATCATCATCGACGAGAGCGATCTCGACGCGGTGCGGATCGAATCCAACCACACCATGAACATCGAGGCCTTCGTCGACGAAGACGAAGTCGACGTCATCTACCAGGATGCGCCCTACTACCTGGCGCCGGATGGGGCGATGGCGGAAGAGACTTTTGCGGTGCTGCGCGAAGCAATGCGGCAATCGGGCAAGCTCGCCATCGCGCGACTGGTGCTGACCAACCGCGAGCGGGTGATCACCATCGGGGCGCGCGAGAACGGGATGTTCGTCACCGTGCTGCGCAATCCCAGCGAAGTTCGCGGCACGGCCGAGTACTTCGGCAACATTCCCGAGGTGAAGCCGGACCAGGAAATGCTCGATCTCGCCGAAAAGCTGATCGAGCAGAAGGTCAAGGCTTTCAATCCCAAGGACTATGAAGATCGCTACGAAGTGGCGCTGATGCAGATGATCCGCGAGAAGCTCAAGGGTCACAAGCCGATCATCGCGGCAGCGCCGGAGCGCGGCAACGTCATCAACCTGATGGATGCGCTGAAGGCGAGCCTGGGACAGGCGAAGCCGGCCGCGCCGAGCAAGGCCAAGGCCGAGCCAGCAGCTCCAGCGGCTAAGAAGCCATCGCTGAAGGAAGCGGTAGCGGCGTCGAAGGCGGCAGCGGCCAAGCCTGCGGCGGCGAAGAAGAAGGCCTGATCCGGTGCGCCTGGCCCCAAGCGAACCGGGCTGGCGGATCACCCATCATCACCTGTAGAATCAGCTGATGCGGAAATCGGACAGCACTGTCGGTATCGTGGGAGCGCTCAGCGCGTTTCCGCGACGGCTGGCGGCGCGGGCGATGGGGACCAAGGGTAGCCGGCTGCGGCGTGGCGTGACCCGCCACACCGGCACACTGGTGCTGGGTCGCACACTGCTGGATAAGCTGTCGGACGCCGAGATCGAAGCCAAAGTCGCGAGCTTGCGCGAAACCGACGCGACGCTGATCAGCGAGAACGGCTTTCTGCGCTGGCTCGGGCTGTTGAGCGCGCCCGAGCAATCCAACCTCAGCCGGCAGTCGTTGCTCGATCAGAGCAAGCTCGATGCCCGCGCCTTCGATTTGCTGGCGCTGTTCGACGCGTTCGAGCATCACACCGAGCCGTTCTCGTTTCGCGACCTGATCCTGTCGCGTAAATATGCCGGGCTCCTGGCCGGCGGCGCCACCTGGGGAGCGATCGCCCGCTCGGTGCATCGCTCCGGGCCGGTGCAGTCGCTGACGGCGATGTCGCTGCACCCGGGCGGACCGAAGCGCATCCGGGCGCTGATCGGCGACCAGCCGGCCGAACTGGATGGCCAGCGCCTCTTGCCGCTGGAGCCAGTGGAGGACGAGTCCGAGCAGTATTTCGAGTTGGCCGAAGCGGCCGAGGCGGCGGGTTTGTTCGCCGAGGCGGCGGTGCTCTACGGGCACTGCCTGTCGATCGACCCCAATGACTCTGTGGCAGCGTATAACCGCGGCAACTGCCTCAAGGCGGCCAACGACAATTCGGAAGCGGCCGCTTCCTATATGCAGGCGATCCGGCGCGATCCGGATTTCGTCGAGGCCTGGTTCAACTATGCCGGGCTGCTGCGCGAAGAGGGCAAGATCGCCATCGCGCGCCAGCATCTCGTGACGGCGATCGAGATCGATCCCGATTACGCCGACGCAATCTACAACCTCGCAACGCTCGAATATGACGCGGGGAACCTCGGCGAAGCGCGGCGCTGGTGGGTGCGCTATCTCGAACTCGACCAGGATTCTGAGTGGGCGAAAACCGCCTCGCGCGGTATTGCCTATGCGGACCTTCACACACGGAAATCGGCTGGCTGATGACGACCAGTTTTCTCTTTGACGGCCCGGAAGATGCACGGGTGACGATCCTGTTGGCGCATGGCGCCGGCGCGCCAATGGACTCGGCCTCGATGAACGCCACCACCAAGGCGTTGGCGGCAGCCGGTTTCCGGGTGGCACGGTTCGAGTTTGGCTACATGGCCGGTCGGCGCACCGAGGCCGGCAAGAAGCCGCCGCCGAAGGCCGAGACAGTGATGCCGGAATATGTGGCGGCGATCGACGATCTCGGCCCGACCACCGGACCGCTGCTGATCGGCGGCAAATCGATGGGCGGCCGGGTCGCCAGCATGATCGCCGACGCGGAGTTTGAAGCCGGGCGGATCGCCGGGCTCGTCTGCCTCGGCTACCCGTTCCACCCGCCGGGGCGGCCGACGCAGTTGCGCACCAAGCACCTGATCGGTCTCAAGACCCCGGCGCTGATCTGCCAGGGCACGCGCGACGAGTTCGGCGTGCCGGACGAGGTCGCGACCTATGGGCTGTCGCCGCAGATCGAGGTGAAGTGGCTCGAGGATGGCGACCATGACCTGAAACCGCGCAAGGCCATTTCGGGGTTCTCGACTGCCGACCACCTGAAGACGGTGGCCGACAGCGTCACGGCGTGGGTCGGGCGCATCGCGCCTTGAAGGTCGCCACCTTCAACATCAACAACGTCAACCGGCGGCTGGACAATCTGCTCGCCTGGCTGGACGAGGCCGAGCCGGATGTCGTCTGCCTGCAGGAGTTGAAGGCGCGGGACCATCAGTTTCCGGCGACGGCGCTGGCCAATGCCGGCTACGGCGCAGTGTGGCGCGGCGAGGCCAGCTGGAACGGCGTCGCCATTCTCGCCAAGGGGGTGGAGCCGGTGCTGACCCAGACCGAGCTGCCGGGGGACCCCGAGGACAACCAGGCGCGCTATATCGAGGCAGCGGTGAACGGGGTGGTAATCGCCTCGCTCTATGCGCCGAACGGCAACCCACGGCCGGGGCCGAAATTCGACTACAAGCTGAGCTGGGGCGAGCGGTTGATCGCGCATGCGGCCGAGCTGTTCGACAGTGGCGTGCCGGTGGTGCTGGCGGGCGATTACAACATCGTGCCTGAGCCCCGAGACATCTACGTGACCACCTCGTATCGCGACAACGCGTTGGTGCAGCCTGAGAGCCGCGCCCTGTTCCAGCAATTGCTCGAACAGGGCTGGACCGATGCGCTGCGGAAGAAGTTTCCCGACGAGACGCTCTATACGTTCTGGGACTACATGCGGAACCGCTGGCCGCGGAACGCCGGGCTCCGGCTCGACCACATGCTGCTGAGCAAGCAACTGGTGCGGAAGCTCGGCGCGGCTGGCATCGATCGCGAGGTGCGTGGCGAGGACGGGGCGAGCGACCATGCGCCGGTGTGGATCGAGTTGAAGGTTTAGGGAGCACGCATCGCGCCTGAGGCCCCCAACCCCGACTTCACCTTTAAGTTGACTGCAAACGTCAGAATTAGTAGCGCAGTACCCATTGTTTTGAGCGATGGGTTTGACGATGGCGCCGCTGAAGCTGATCAAGGGTACGGTTGTTGGCAGCAGCATGGTGACGCCCGGTATGGTGCGGGTGACGCTGGGCGGGCCCGATATCCAGGCGCTCAAATCGACCGGCATCGGCGACGAGTATGTGCGGCTGTTCTTCCCCGATCCGGTCACCGGCGAACTGGTGCTGCCCGAGGTGGATGCGCAGGGGTTCTGGAAATATCCCGAGGGCAAGAAGCCGGCGCATTGCGAGTGCTACACCATCCGCTATTTCCGCGACGGCGAGATCGACCTCGATTTCGTGGTGCATGAGCATGGCCGCGCCAGCGAATGGGCGCAGGCCGCAAAGCCCGGCGACGAGATCGTGCTGCGCGAGCCCTATGGCATCTACGAAGCGCCAGCCGATGCGGATTGGCAGCTGTTCGTCTGCGACGCGACGGGACTGCCTGCGCTGGGGCGGTTGCTCGAGGGGCTCGGCGAAAACGTCGAGGCGCGGGTGATCGTCGAGGTGCCGGACAAGAGCCACGAGCAGCAGTTCGAAACCAAGGCCAAGGTGAAGATCGTCTGGCTCCACGGCGCCGGCAACGGCATCGCAGCGAGCCAGCTCGAAGGCGCGGTGAAATCGATGACGTTCCCTGCCGATCGCTCGGTCTATGTCTGGGTGGCGTCGGAGGCCAAGACCGTGCGGCCGATCCGCAAATATCTGCGCCATGAACTGAAATGGCCGGCAACGCGCTATTCGATCACTGGCTACTGGACCGACAAGCTGGCGGAATTCGAACGTACCTGGGACGCTCTCGACCCCGCAGTGAAGAAGCAGATCGACGACCTGTGGCGGTCGGGGCGTGACGCGCAAGATGTGCGCGATGACGTCGAAGCGGTGATGGAGAAGTTCGGGCTTTAGCTCTTTCCCTTCTCCCCGTTGGGGACTGTTGCGTAGTGCGCCGCGGGCTTGTGGTCGGAGTCTGAGGCTTTGGCTCGTGCGAGTGCGCACGTAGTTTGACTGCCCAGGACTGGGTCTGGGCAGTGTTTTGGCGGTCGCTGGACGTGG
>Ga0209902_100230_pt1 | contig 87533 bp, 82 predicted proteins | sample FECB27metaG_FD_188304 | JGI IMG/M metagenome (GOLD analysis project Ga0209902, IMG submission 188304) | Cyanobacterial communities from the Joint Genome Institute, California, USA - FECB-27 (SPAdes) (version 2) | ecosystem: Environmental > Aquatic > Thermal springs > Hot (42-90C) > Microbial mats... | reverse complement strand
GCGTCTAATCATCGGAAATGCCAGACATCATCCCGCGCGATTGATCCGCTCACGGATTTCCTTGCCGGCCTTGAACTGCGGCACGTACTTCTCGCCCACATCGACGGTTTCGCCGGTCCTGGGGTTGCGGCCGACACGCGCCGGCCGGTTCTTGACCGAGAAGGCACCGAAGCCGCGCAGCTCGACGCGGTCACCACGGGCCATCGCGTCGCCGACCTCATCGAGGATAGCGTTCACGATGTTCTCGATATCGCGCTGAAACAGATGCGGATTCTCGTCGGACAGTCGCTGCACGAGTTCGGACTTGATCATACCGCCCCCCGGCGCACTCCACGGGTCGATGGGGTTCACATCGATGGGTTAGCCTGCCAAAGCGAGACCAAACCGTCAAGGGACATCGCCCCGTCGACGCTCGAACGCATCACTTCGGCAGCGCTCTGGCCGAGCCAGCGGGTTACGCCGAACCAACCTTCGGCCGGCAACGGAAAGTAATCGACCACCGGCAGGTCGGCGACAATGGCTTTGTCGCTCTCGAGCCAAGTAATGGCCTCGGCTTCGCCGCCGATCGCGTCGATCAGCTTGCTCTCGACGCCCTGGCGCCCGGTGATGATGCGGCCATCGGCCAGCGCCAGCGTTTCAGGCCGTGGGATGGCGCGGCGTTCGGCAACGATATCGACGAACCATTCGAACGAATCGTTGACCAGCGCCTGCAGCGAGGCGCGGACCTCGCCCTGCATCGGTTCGTTGAAGTCGGGCTCGGCCTTGAGCGGGCCGGTCTGCACCTTGTCGAAGTTGACCCCGATGGTGTTCAGCAGCTTGCCGGCATCGACATGCTGATAGAGCACGCCGATGGAGCCGACGATCGACAGCCGGCGGGCAAAGATGCGGTCGGAGGCGATGGCGGTCATATAGGCGGCCGAAGCGCCGAGCTCGCTGATCACCGCGACCACCGGTTTTTTGGCGCGCAGCGCCCCAAGCGCTTCGTAGAGTTCCTCACCGCCCGCCGTGGTGCCGCCGGGAGAATTGATGGCGACGATCACGGCTTTCACCGCATCGTCCTCGGCCAGCTTGTCGAGGATCTTGAGGCGAGCCGGATCGGTCATGATGGTGCCGGTGATGCTGACCCGGGCAATGCGGTCGCCGGGGCCGCCCTGCTCCATGGCGAAGCGGCCGACAATGGCCAGGACGGCAGCAGCGAGCGCCAGGAAGAACAGCACCCGCCACAGCCGGCGTGACCGGCGCAGCCGGGCATTGGCGGGGATCAGGTGCGCGCTATCGCCGGGAGTGTCGGTCATCGGGGCCTCATGCAGGATTGGAGCGAGGTAACCCGCGGGCGGCGGCAAATGCAAGGCGGAGAAGGGTTGCGGGCCGAGGCTCTGCAAGTCCTCCAAACTCGGTGTCATCCCCGCGAAAGCGGGGAACTCCGTTTACGATCGTGCGGCAAGCCAAGAAAACAGAGGTTCCCGCTTTCGCGGGAATGACCCGGTGGGTGGGGCCGGGATCACACAGTGGGTGGGGAAGGGTCAGTGCCCCGTGGATAGACGGCCCTATACCTTCAGCCGCTGCCGCTCGGTCTTGATGAAGCCGGCAAGATGATCGGCCTCGAACAGGGTAAGGGCCCTGCCTTGCTGCAGCAGGCGGTCGCGCTCGGTTCGGCCCAACGCCGCCTCGAGCGTGCCGGAGAGCCGGTTGCGCTGCATTTCCTCAGTGGCCTGGCGGCCATCGATCCAACCCTCGAAACTCTTGTCGGTGAAGCCGACGAGGAGCGCCGCGACATCGAAGGCGCCGCGCGTCGCAAGGAGCTCCGCGGCGTTCTGCAACAGGCACCAGTGCCACTGGCCGCCATCGCGCGGCACGATCTCGGCCGCTTCATAGAGAGGGGCGACCGCACCGTCGAAATCGCCGAGCGCCATGCGGTAGGCGGCGTTGTTGTTGAGATGGAAGCCGAGCAGCAGGCTGCGGCCGGCGGCTCGCAATTCGGGCATAATCTGATTGGAGAGCGACAGGGCGCGAACCCTGTCGCCGCCCTTATGCAGCATCTCGGCGAGATTCATCACCGAGCGGAAGCGGCCCTTGGGATTGCCGACGTCGAGATGCATGGCAAGCCCGGCTTCGGCGCGGGCGAGCCCCGACATGGTGTCACCGCGGGTCCAGGCCTGGGTGCCGATAGCCACCAGCGCCCAGGATTTCACCTTGCTGGGCGGCATGTCGGCGATCAGCGTTTCGAGCTCGGCAACCAGCGGCTCGGCATCGCCCTGATGGTGGAAGAAGATGGTGATCCAGGCGGTAAGCACCAGCGCCTGGGTGTAGCGCAACCGATCATCGCTCTGTCGGAACCAGTCGAGCGCCGGCTCCAGTCCCTGATAGGCGCGGACATCCATGGCGTTGTAGCGGCCGATCTCGCCCAGGGCCAGTTGCAGCCGCGCGGCCGCTTCAGGCGGCACGGCGCCGACCAGCGACATGCCGGCCTCGATGGTCGTGAGCCCTTCGGCGCCGAGCTGCTCTTCCATGAAGTAGCGGTAGGAGCCGGCGGCGATCTCGACATAAGTCGGCCAGTCAGCGCGGGTCTTGGTCCAGGCGAGGGCAGCGCGGAGGTTATCGCCATCCGGGCGGTAGATCTGGTCCCAGCGCTCGTCGGGCAGCACCTCCCAGCGCAGCACGCTGTCGGCGAACAGGTCGCGAATATAGGCGGCGTGGCGGTCGCGGGTGATGACGTCCTCGCCGGCCTCGGCCAGCTTGTCGAGAGCGAAATGACGGGTGGACTCGAGCAGGCGGTAGCGCGCCCGGTCCTGCCCGTCGCGAACGACGAGCGAGCGGCGCACCAGTTCGGCGACCCGCATCTCGGCCCCCTCGCCCGCCACCGCGTTGGCGGCGGGGATGGAGAAGCTGCCCTGGAACACCCCGAGCGCGCGCAGCGTGCGTTGATCTTCGGGCTCGAGCAGGTCGTAGCTCCAGGCCAGCGAGGCGGCGAGGGAACGGTGGCGCGGCAGCGCCGGGTCCCAATCGGCCTCGAGGCTCGCCAGCTGCTGCTCGAGCTGGCGATCGACGGTCTCGATACCGACGGTGGCGGCGCGGGCGGCCGCCATCTTCAGCGCCAGCGCCACCCCATCGAGGCGGCGGCAGAGCCGGGCGACGATCGGCAGTTCGTCGGCGGAGAGCTTTTCGCCGAACGCCTCATAGCAATAGGCGAGGAACTGCGCCGAGGCGGCGTCTACCAGCTCGCCTTCGCCGGTGACGGCGAAAGGCAAGAGCTTGAAGACATGTTCCTCGGGCAAGGCGAGCGGCACCTGCGAGGTGGCAAGGATGCGGATATCAGGCACTTCGGCCAGCAAGGTGCGAATGACGCGGGCCGCGGCGCCGCGCACATGCTCGCAATTGTCGAAGATCAGCACCGCCTCGGTGGGCCTCAGATACTCGACAATCGACTCGAGCGAGCGGCTGCCGGCGCGGAACGGCACGGCGAGGGTCTGGATCAAGACGCTCTCGATGAACTCGCCGCTGCCGAGCGCGGCGAGGTCGACCATCCAGACGCCGCCATCGACGCGGCCGAGCGTCTCGGCCACCGCGACCGCCAGCGTGGTCTTACCGACCCCGCCGGGGCCGAGAATGCTGACCAGCCGGTGCTGGTCGAGCAGGCGCGCCACCGCGGCGATCTCAATTTCGCGCGCCACGCAGTCGGCACGATAGCGGCCGAGATTGCCGTCGGCGCCGGCGGCGAGCGATCGCACCGGCTCCTCGTCCTCGATCGGCTCGGGCCCGACATATTTGTAGCCGCGACCGTGCACGGTGGCGATGAAGCCGGGGCCCAGCGCCTTACGCAGCGCCGACATGTGAACCTGGAGCGTATTCTCCTCGACCACCACGCCGGGCCACACCGCGTCGAACAGGGCGGACTTGTCGAGCAGCTGGTTGGGCTCAGCCAGCAGCGCCTCGAGCAGGTCGAAGGAGCGGCCCGAAAGCTCGATCAGCCCGTCGGGGCCGATGAGCTCGCGTTCACGCGGCCGGATCCGGTAGTCGCCAAAGCGTTTTTCCATTGTGTGATCATAGCCTGATCCCCTGATTCAGGTCGATCAGGACTGCTTCAGAACTCTTCAGGATTGCCCCAAGGACTGCCGGGCCGCTCGGGGCGATGATCAGCGCATCAGATCCGAGGAGACGGACAAATGCTCTACCAGCCCAAGGCCCGTAACAATGCCGCAGCGCTCGCCCGGCACGTGCTCGTCGCCATCGCCGGCGTGTTCGGCGGTCTCGGCCGCGGCCGTTCCGACGGCGCCTACCTCGACGGCATGCGCGGCAGCGAACTCGAAGACCTCGGCCTCCGCCGCGGCGACGATGGCAGCTACCGGACGTTCCAGTGAGCGGTCACTCGAGCTTCCGCACCATGTACCGCGCCTCTGCCTCATAGCTCAGCAGCTTGCCGTAGAGCTCGGGAACCTCGGTCACCTCGAAGCCGTGGCGTTGCCAGAACGGGATCGAACCGTTCACGGCGACCAGCGTCATGGTGGGATAACCCTCGACGCTGGCGTGCTTGACCAGCGCCTCGACGATCTTGGACGCCGCGCCGACCCGGCGGGTGACCGGCAAGAGGCAGAGGTCGTGCAGGTAATAGGTATCCGGCTCGGCCGGCAGCGCCTTCAGCAGCGTGTTGAGCGGCGGCAGCGTGCCATAGAGCCAGGGGTGGCTCAGCACGTAGCCGGCCGGTTTGTCGCCGATCTCGAGCAGGTAGCAGCCGTGCCGGTAGAGCTTCAGGCGCTCGGCCAGCACCTCGGGGGTTTCGAAGAAATCGACATGCACGGTGTCGGCGATGCCCTGCACCGCCGGCAGGTCATAGCTGGTCATGGCGCGCCAGGCGACATCCTTCAAAAGCATCGTTTCCCCCAAACAAAGGGCCCGCACCTGTCGGTGCGAGCCCTCCGGAGCGCTTTCAGGAAAAGTTGCAGACTTTTCCGGTTCGAAAGCGCGACCAAATCAAACAGATGCAGACCCGCGGGGTGCCGAAGCACCCCGCGGAAACGCTTACTTCTCGTCGCGGCCCTTGAGGGCGGCGCCCAGGATGTCGCCGAGCGAAGCGCCCGAGTCCGACGAACCATAGGCGGCCACGGCTTCCTTCTCCTCGGCGATTTCAAGCGCCTTGATGGAGAGCTGGATGCGCTGGGTCTTGCGATCGTACTGGGTGACGCGCGCGTCGACCTTCTCGCCCTTGGAGAAACGCTCCGGGCGCTGGTCGTTGCGGTCACGCGACAGATCGGCGCGACGGATGAAGGCGGTCATCTCGGTGTCGGCGATGCGGACTTCGATGCCGCCGTCGTTCACTTCGGTCACCGTGCCGGTCACCACGGAACCCTTGCGGATGCCGTCGCCGCCAGCATCGGCCACTTCGCCGACCGCCAGCTGCTTGATGCCGAGCGAGATGCGCTCCTTCTCGACGTCGACGTCGAGCACCTTGGCCTGGACGATGTCGCCACGGTTGTAGGCCTCGAGGGCCTGCTCACCCGGCTTCTGCCAGTCGAGGTCGGAGAGGTGGACCATGCCGTCGACGTCGCCATCGAGACCGATGAACAGACCGAATTCGGTCTTGTTCTTGACCTCGCCCTCGACAACCGTACCCGACGGATACTTGTCGGCGAAGGTTTCCCACGGGTTGGCAAGCGTCTGCTTGAGGCCCAGCGAGATACGGCGCTTCTCGGGATCGACCTCGAGCACCATCACTTCGACTTCCTGCGAGGTCGAAACGATCTTGCCCGGGTGGACGTTCTTCTTGGTCCAGCTCATCTCGGAGACGTGGATAAGGCCTTCGATGCCCGGCTCCAGTTCGACGAACGCACCGTAGTCGGTGATGTTGGTGACGCGGCCGGTGAACTTGGCGCCGACCGGATACTTGGCGGCAATGCCGTCCCACGGATCGGCCTGCAGCTGCTTCATGCCCAGCGAGATGCGGTGGCTCTCGTGGTTGATGCGGACGATCTGCACCTTGATGGTCTCGCCGATCGACAGCACTTCGGACGGGTGATTGACCCGGCGCCAGGCAATGTCGGTGACGTGCAGCAGACCGTCGATGCCGCCGAGGTCGACGAACGCACCGTAATCGGTGATGTTCTTGACCACGCCGTCGACGACCTGGCCTTCCTCGAGCTGCTGGACGATCTCGGAGCGCTGCTCAGCGCGGCTCTCTTCGAGAATCGCACGACGCGACACGACGATATTGCCGCGGCGCTTGTCCATCTTCAGAATCTGGAACGGCTGCGGCACATTCATCAGCGGGCCGATATCGCGGATCGGACGGATGTCCACCTGCGAGCGCGGCAGGAAGGCAACGGCGCCTTCGAGGTCGACGGTGAAGCCGCCCTTGACCTGGTTGAAGATGATGCCTTCGACGCGCTGGTTGGCGTTGTACATCTCTTCGAGCTTGACCCAGCTCTCTTCGCGGCGAGCCTTCTCGCGGCTCAGCACGGCCTCGCCGACAGCGTTCTCGACGCGATCGACATAGACTTCGACGAGCGAGCCCACCTTGATGGTGCCGTCACGGCCGGCGGCGCCGAATTCCTTCAGCGCGATGCGCCCTTCGGTCTTCAGGCCGACGTCGATGATGGCGAGATCCTTCTCGATCGCCACGACGGTGCCCTTGACCACGGTCCCTTCCAGCGGCTCGTTCTCGAGGAACGAGTCCAGCAGCAGGGATTCGAAATCTTCCTTGGTAACAGTTTGAACTGCCAAACGACTTCTCCAATGCGCCCGGTGGCTTGTGTTGAAAGGCCCGGTTGCCAATCGCCATAACAAAGCGATCCGGTGCGCTGGCGCGCGAGCCATATAGGTTAGGATTGGTTTCCGCTGCCGGCTCTTGGAACATGCCGGGGGACGAAAGCCGCAAGGTTTGGTTTAGCAGCTAAGAAGCTACGCCTTGCGCGCCATGACCCCGTCGACAATGGCGACGGCTGCGCGGAGTGCGGCCTCTATATCCAAGAGCGTGGTGTCCAGCAAGTGGGCATCGGCCGCTGGATAGAAGCCGCCATTGGGATTGGCGCTGTCGCGCGCATCCCGTTCCTCTATCTGGTGATAGAGGGCGTAGCGGTCAACCACCTGGCCGCGGGCCTCGAACTGGCGGGCCCGGCGCTCCATCCGGGCCTTGCTGTCGGCCTGGATAAACAGCTTCACCTCGGCGTCGGGCGCAATCTTGGTGCCGATGTCACGGCCATCGAGCACCGCGCCGCCGGGCTGGGTGGCGAACTGGCGCTGGAAATCGAACAGGGCGGCGCGCACCTTAGCGATCACCGCTACCTTGCTGGCCAGCGCGCCGGCTTCGGCCGAGGAGAGCACCGCCGCATCGAGATGGGCGGTATCGACGGCGCGGGCGGCGGCAATGGCCCGCGCCTCGAACTCGGCCGTATTCTCGAAGCCGGCGACAGCACGGCCAACGGCACGATAGAGCAGGCCCGTGTCGAGATGCGGCAGGCCATAATGCCGGGCGAGACCGGCCGCGAGCGTGCCCTTGCCGGATGCCGCCGGCCCATCCACCGCGATGATCATTGCCCCTCCGCCCCCTTCAGCAGGATGGCGTTTCGTTGCACCGCTCCCACGCTCCAGGCCCTTGTTTGCCGCGAGAGCGGACCGGAAACGTCTCGCAACTTTTCCTGCTCTCGCTCCCGCTCTGCGAGCCCTGCCTATCATGGCATCCGAGCGCGGTTCCAGCGCCGTGCCCATCAACCCCCAGAGATCGGTCGACCAAGGTCGCACTTTCGGTTTGACAGGGCGAAACTTTCACCCTAACCGGACGTTTCCCTGCGGGTGGCCCCGCCTTTCTACACGAGGAAGCAATTGGCCAACGACGAACGCGGTACGAAACGGGAAGATCCCGATACCGGCAAGAAGTTCTACGACCTGAATAAGGATCCGATCGTCTCGCCCTATACCGGCAAATCCTATCCGCGCTCCTATTTCGAGCAGAACGCTGTAGCGGCGGTGCGCGCCAAGGCTGCAGTCGAGCGCAGCGAAGAGGATGACGAGGAAGAGACGGAAGTCGAGGAAGCGGTCGAGCCCGGCGCGCCCGAAATCGTCTCGCTCGAGGAGGCCGACGCTGAAGAAGGCGGCGGCGATGACGGCGAAGAGATTCCTGATGTCGAGGACGTCGAAGACGTCGAAGACATCGGCGACGACGACAGCGACGTGTTCCTCGAAGAGGATGAAGACGAGGACGAAAACCTCGACTTCGACGTCGGCGGTGGCGGGGACGAGCGCTAAGCGCCGCCCGTCCGGCGCGGTCCGAGGTGCAAAACCTGCCAAGTTTTGCCGACCGCGCCCGACCCACGAAATAACCCCTTGCATGCAAGAGGTGACGTGGGTAGATAGCACCGCGCTTCGACGGGAGACCGCCGCGGCGCAGACCCAAAGGCACGATACACACGATGCATCGTGCCACCGGATGTGATCCACGGATCGTTGATGGGGCCATAGCTCAGTTGGGAGAGCGCTTGCATGGCATGCAAGAGGTCGTCGGTTCGATTCCGATTGGCTCCACCATTCCTCCTCCGTCACTGCGGAGAGCCCTTTGACCGGTAAGGGCAGCACAGCACTTCAATAGCCAGTTGATTTTATCCCACCGCCTCGCGATGCGCAGCCCCATGCCCGGCATGGTGGGACGCCGACAGAACGTTGCGTGGAGACGCCGAGGCGCAGACCGCCGCCGCCCTGACAGGCGCGGCAGCGCTAGTTGAAGCCCGCCTGCGACAGCACGGAAACGGTATCGGTGAAGTGCTTGGTCATCAGCCGCGCCGCCAGCTGCGGATCATGGGCGGTGATCGCGGCGGCGATTTCGCCGTGGATTTCGACCTGGGCCCGTACCGCCTCTTCGTCGGGGCGACTCTTCCAGCCGATCGGCCCGGTCCGCTCGATCACGTAGCGGAAAGATTCGACCTGCAGGCGCAGCAGCGGGTTGCGCGAGGCAGCGGCGACGAGAATGTGAAACTCGATGTCATGGCGGGTCATCAGGCTGTAATCGCCCATGCTCGCCCGCAGCGCGCCGGCGGCGGCAGTGATGGCACGCGCCTCGATATCCGACCGGTGCAGGGCCGCAAGGTGCACGGCCCGAACCTCGAGGACGCGCCGCACGTCGAGCGTCTGCTGCACCGTCACCTGTTCGGTCTGCACCGCATAGTCGGTGAGCAGCGCCAGCACATCGCCATCGAGTCGCCCGACCCGCGGGCGGCGGCCGTTGCCGACTTCGATGATGCCCAGATTGGCCAGCCCACGCACCGCTTCGCGCACGATACCACGGCTGATGCCGAGTTGCTCGGCCAGCTGGTTCTCGCTGGGCAGCACGGCGCCGGTCTGCAGCCGGTTGGTCTGGATGTGGCTGAGCACCTCTCGGGAAACCGTCTCAGAGAGCGAGCCCTTACGAGCGTCCGTCACAGGCTGCGATCCTCTTGGGTCCATGGCCGACATTGAGCCGATCTGCCGCCCTTGCGCAACCATCTGCCCCATCCGATTCAGCCCTTTACCGCGCCGCCGGTCAGCCCCGCGATGATGTACTTCTGCGCAAACACATAGAGCAGCACGGCCGGCACGATGGTCAGCGTGACGAAGGCGAGAATCAGGCTCCATTCGGTGCCGTACTCGCCGCGGTACTGCATGATGCCGAGCGGCCAGGGGTAGTTGGCATCCGAGTTGATCACCACCAGCGGCAACAGGTAGTTGTTCCAGCTGTTGATCAGCGTGATGACGCCGACGGTCGAGAGGATCGGCAGCGACAGCGGCAGGGTCACCTGCAGGAAGAACCTGAGATACGAGCAGCCATCGACCTGCGCCGATTCCCACAGCTCCCCCGGCAGGGCGAGGAAGGCCTGCCGCATCAGCAGGATGGCGAAGCCGAGCCCGAACGCCACCTGCGGCAGCACCACGCCCCAGTAGGTATCGAGCAGCCCCAGATCGCGCAGCTTGATGAACAGCGGCAGGATGCCGGTGGCCACTGGAAACAGCAGACCGAGCAGCAGGTAGTTGAGCAGCCAGCCGCTGCCGAAGAACCTGATCTGGGCGAAGGCGAAGGCGGCCATCGAGCTGACCACCAGGGTCAGCGCCACGGTGAGCCCTGCAATCGTCAGCGAGTTGGTGAGATATTGCCACAGCCGCGGACCGCCGAGGATCGAGGCATAGTTGCCGAACTCCCAGCTCTGCGGCAGCCCGAGGGGGTTGACCCGCAGCTCGCCCAGCGACTTGAAGCCGCCGAGCAGCGTGGTGACGAATGGCGTTGCCACCAGCAGGGCTGCGAGGATCAGCACCGCGTAGCGAATAATGGTGAAGGCTGGCACGCGCATGAGGTCAGTCCTTGGCCATGAGCAGGCGGCGGTAGGAGAAGGCGAACAGCACGCAGACGAGGAACAGGAACACCCCCACCGCGCTTCCGAAGCCGATGTTCAGCCGGACGATGCCGAAATTGTAGAGGTAGCTCACCAGCGTCTGGGTCGAGTTCTGCGGACCGCCGCCGGTCAGCGGCATGATCAGGTCGAAGAACTGCAAAGAACCGATGATCGAGAAGAACACCGTCAGCCGGATGGTCGGGCCCATCATCGGCACGATCACGCGGATGAGCGTATCCCACCAGGAGGCGCCGTCGATGCGGGCGGCCTCCAGCACCTCGCGCGGGATCGACTGCAGGCCGGCGATATAGATGATCATGTGGAGGCCGAAGTACTTCCACACCACCACCAGCAGCACGGCGTACATGGCGAGATCGCGATCGGCGAGCAGGTACGGCGCGGTGAGGCCGAACAGCCCGGCGACGAACTGCACGATGCCGTACTGGCCGTCATAGAGAAAGCGCCAGATCAGGCCTGCGGCGACATCGGCAAGGATGTAGGGAATGAAGAAGATGGCGCGGAAGAACGACACGCCCTTGAACTTGTCGGCCACCAGCACCGCCAGGAGGAAGGCCAGCGGCAGCGAGACGCAGATCGAAACGACGATGATCAGGAAATTGTTGAACAGCGCACCGGAGAACACCGGATGCGAGAACATCCGCTGGTAGTTCTTGAGCCCGACGAACTGCCCGACATCGCCGTAGCCGCCCCATTCATAGAAGCTGAAGCTCGCGGCTTCTGCCATCGGCAAGATCACCAGGGTGGTGAACAGCAGCAGCGCCGGCAAGAGGAAGATCACCGCGGTGGTGAGACCTGGACTGAGGCGTAGCGGCTTGTTTGCCCGCGCGTAGAGGGCGCCGATCTTCTGCGCGATTGCCGTGGCCATGCCGTGCTCCGTGTTCGGCGGCGAACGCCGCATCGCCCCGAGAGGCGATGCGGCATCCCCTTGTCGTTAGTGGCTGAATTCCCAGGCGGTCTGCAGGGCGTCGGCGGCCTGTTCGGCCGTCCGATCGCCGGTCACCACGCTGGTGACGATATCGAGCAGCTCGCGGTTCACTTCCTCGGAAAACATCACGTTGTAGAAGTTCTGGTGGAACGCCGAACCCTCGATGGTTTGAGCCACCATCTTCTGCCAGGGATCCTGCAACTCGGCAGCCATGCCGGGCATCGGAGCGATCTGGTGGCCCTCATTGGCCAGTTTGATCAGGTTCTCCCGGCTCGAGTAGTAGCGCACGAAATCGACCGCGGCGTCCGACGCATCCTTGAAGAAGATCCAGCCGTTGACGCCGCCGAAGGTTTCCTTGCTGTCGGCGATGCCGGCTTCAACCTGCGGGAAGGCGAACCAGCCCAGATCGTCGCCAAGCCCCTGGCCCGACGCACTCTCGGCCGCGGTCAACCCCTTGGCCCAGTCGCCCTGCAGCAGCATGGCGGCTTCGCCATTGCCGAACCTGGCATAGGAATCGCCGGTGGTGGCGGCCTGCCAGCCTTCCTGCCAGGGGTTATTGGCGGACAGATCGGCCAGCAGCTGGAAGGCCTGGACGAAGGCGGGATCGCGGAACCCCTCGCCCTCGCCGGCCAACGCGGCGTTCAGCTTCTCGTGGCCGGCAGTGCGGATGGCGAGATAGGAGAAATAGAAGTGCTGCGGCCAGCCCTCCTGGCCACCCAGCGCCATCGGTGTGATGCCGGCGGCCTCGAGCTTGTCGACCGCGGCGAGCAGGCCCGACCAGGTGCCCAGCGTCGTCTCGTCGATACCCGCATCGGCAAACAGTTTCTTGTTGTAGAAGAAGCCGACCAGCGAGGTTCGCACCGGCACACCGTAGACCTTGCCGTCAACGGTGAAGGCACCGAATGCGGACGGCGCGATCGAGGTCTTCCACGCGTCGTCGACCGAAGCACTGATGTCGCGCAGCACGCCGCCCTTCACCTGCTCGGCCAGCACACCGCCGCCCCAGCTGTAGAAGATGTCGGGTGCGTCGTTCGACTGCAGCATCGTCGGCAGGCGCGCCTTGTAGGCCTCGTTCTCGAGATACTGCATCCTGATATCGACGTCCGGGTGCAGCGCCTCGTAGCCGGCGGCGATCTCCTCGAACACGCGGACGGTGTCCGGGTTTTGCTCGATATGCACCCAGTTGACCACCTCCTGCGCATAGGCGGCAGACGCCAGCAGCAGCACAGCTGCCGATGTGCTCACGGCAAGACGGAATTTCGACAGTGATGACATGCGGATCCTCCCCGGAATGCGTTGTCGGCGGTCAACGGCGATGGCGCGTCATGCGCCAGTGATCTAACCGGACTCGCCAAACCTGTTAGATAGGTTGGCAGATACCATGTCAATACTTTGGTGGTTGATCGTGCAGTGAAGCGGAAGGGCCCGTGAGATCGATCGGTGGCCGCCCCCTCACCCGTCTCGGCCTGACGGCCGATCCACCCTCTCCCCGACGGGGAGAGGAATAGAGGTGATCGCTGATGCGGTAGTATTCTTCTCCCCGTCGGGGAGAAGGTGGCGCGTAGCGCCGGATGAGGGGAACGCCACGATGGCCGCGGAGTAGTGGCGGCTCCGTCCTGTAGAATAACGGCTGGGCTGCCCTAGAAGCCGCCGTCGACGGCGATGTTCTGCCCGGTGATCATCGCTGCCCCGGGGGAGCAGAGGAACTCGATGACGGAGGCTACGTCATCCGGCTCGATGCGGCGCTTCAGGCACTGGTTCTCGAGCACCCAGGCATTGTACTCGTCGAGCCGCTCGCCGAAGACGCGCTGCTCGGCGTCGGAGACCACCGCCCCGGGCGACACCGCATTGACCCGGATGGCAAACGGCCCGAGCTCGCGGGCCAGCGAGCGGGTCAACCCCAGCATTGCGCCCTTGGAGGTCACGTAGGGCACGTAGCCATCCCAGCGGCCATTGAGGGTCACCGAGCAGAAATTGATGATCACCCCCTGCCGCTTCCGCTTCATCAGCGGCGCCACGGCACGGCAGAGCGCAAAGGCGGCGGAGGAGTTGATCCGCATCTGCTCTTCGAAATCCTCGATGGAGAACTCTTCGAACGGCTTGTTGAGGATCAGGGCGGCGTTATTCACCAGCACGTCGAAGCCGCCGCAGCGCTCCGCTTCCGCCTCGACCAGGCGGGCCGAACCATTGAGATCGGCGAGGTCCTGAAACAGGTAACGCGCCTCGGGGTGCCGGCTTGCGGCGTCACTGCCGGCCAGTTGCGGCCGGTCGAGCAGGTAGAGCTGGTCGCCCGCCGCGCCGAAGCGGCGCGCCTGCGCCTCGCCCAGGGTTCCGAGGCCGCCGGTAATGAGAATGTTGCGTGCCATTTCCTCCTCCTTCAGCTCGACGCCTTGCCGGACAACTGGCGCGACACGGTAAATTTGCGATCGAGATCGGGGGCCAGTTCCAGCCCGAGCCCGGCGCCTTCCGGCACGGTGATGCGGCCATTGCCGACCGGCGGCACCTGGGTGACGATGTCGCGATACCAGGTCCGGTAGAAGGCCCGCACGCTCTCCTGCACCAGGGCGTTCGGCGCGTTGAGCGACAGGTGGGTCGAGGCCGCGAGGACCACCGGCCCGGTGCAGTCGTGCGGCGCGATCGGCAGGTGCCAGGCCTCCGCCATGGTGGCGATCTTCTTGGCTTCCGACAGTCCGCCGCACCAGGACAGGTCGAGCATCACCACCCCGGCAGAGTCGGTCGCCAACAGGTCGCGAAAAGCCCAGCGGGTCGCCAGCGTCTCGGAGGCACAGAGTGGCGCTGTCGAGGCCTCGGCATAGCGCTTGAGGTCGCCCAGCGAGTCCATCTTGATCGGATCCTCGTGCCAGAAAGTACCGAACGGCGCGAGGGCGCGGGCGATCTCGATGGCCGGCCCGAGCTGCCACATCGAATGGAATTCGACCATGACATCCATGCGATCGCCGACCCGCTCGCGGATTTTCTCGAACGGCCGCAGCGCCGTCCTGAGGTCCTCTTTGGAGATGTAGAGCCCGCCGGACTTTTCGGCCGCGACGTCAAACGGCCAGATCTTCATCGCGGTGATACCCTCCGACAGGAGGTCTTCGGCGAGCGCCCCGGCGTCGGTCAGGAAGGCTTCGAGGTCGGCATATTCCCGGTTGGTATCGGCCAACCCGTAATTGTTCACCTGCTGGCCGCCCTGCCGCATGTAGCTGTTGCCGGCACAGGTGTTGTAGGTGCGGATATCCTCGCGGGTGAAGCCGCCCAACAGTTGCGCCACGGGCTGGCCGGTCAGTTTGCCCAGCAGATCCCATAGCGCGATATCGACCGCCGAGTTGCCCCGCATCTCGGCGCCGGTCGAAGCAAAGCCGAGATAGCCGGCCAGGCTCTTGGAAATGTGGTCGATCCGCCTCGGGTCCTCGCCGAGGAGCTTCGGCGCCACCGTTTCATGCAGATAGGCCTCGACCGCCCGAGCGCCGAAGAAGGTTTCCCCTAGCCCTTTCAACCCCTGGTCGGTGTGCACTTCCACCCACAGGCAGTTGGGGTGCTCCGCCGCCCGCACAGTCTCAATCCCGGTGATCTTCACGCCATACACCTTCCATTGCCTGGCTCAGGAATAGAGCCGCGGCGCTCACTGATTCAAGAGTGAATAGCGCCAACCTATTAGATAGGTCAAACGGTGTTTGCCCGATATTGAGTGGATAAGCTATTGTCACTGCGGTTCCCGACGCAGTAGCGTTGCGCCAGATCGTTTTCCTGGAGTTCGCCATGACCGTCAGCCGTGTTGCCCGCCCCTATGCCATCACCATGTGGGAGTTCTCCTGGATCGAGCGGCGCTGGCCGGGAGCCGGATATGAGGATTGGGATCAGGCGCTCGACGAGCTGGTCGAGCGTGGCTACGACGCGGTGCGTATCGATGCCTTCCCGCACCTGATCGGCGTCGATCCGAACGGCAGCTTCATCATCGAGTCCGATGGCCAGGACGGCGATTGGGGCGCACCCGGCGATGTCGAGATCGTGCGGCCCGGACCGGCGCTGGTCAAGTTCATCGGCAAATGCCGTGATCGCGGCGTCATGGTCGGGCTTTCGACCTGGTACAAGCGCGACCGCGACAATGTCCGCATGCGGATCAGGAACGAGACAGACCAGGCGCGCGTCTGGGCCGATACGCTGCGCATCGTGCGCGACGCCGGATTGATGGATGCCATCCTCTATGTCGATCTCTGCAACGAGTTCCCCAACGCCAAGTGGGCTCCCTATCTCTACGGCTCGGACCAGGCACTGCCGGAACTGCTGACCACGCCGCGCATCCGCAAATGGATGCGCGAGAGCATCGCGCTGCTGCGCGCCGAGTTCGGCGATCTCGACTATACCTTCTCGCAGTCGGATCAGTTCCACCTGTGGGCCGAACAGGACGTGTCGATGCTCGATTTCCTCGAGCCGCATATCTGGATGAACCTGCCTTCCGTCAGCAGCTTCAATGCCGAAATCGGCTACTCCTTCCGCACCCGCGAATTCCAGAACTTCATCACCCGGTCGCGCCCGCACTACCTCGCCAACAAGCCGCGCTTCGATGCCGCGCTGAGCGAATGGATCGGCAGGGCTGCCGACTGGTCAAAGGAGACCGGCAAGCCGTTGGTGACCACCGAGTCCTGGGCGGTGGTCAACTATCGCGACTGGCCGATGGCCGACTGGGGGTGGGTGATGGACCTGTGCGCCGAAGGCGTGGAGCAGGCCGCGGCGACCGGCCGCTGGACGGCGATCTGCACCTCGAACTTCTGCGGACCGCAATATCATGGCATGTGGCGCGACATTGCCTGGCACCGGCGCCTGACCGATATCATCAAGTCGTCGCCGCTCGCGGCCGAGTTCCGTAAGTAGGGGACGCCTGATGGGTGAAGCTGGTGTCGTGCTCGAGGCCCGCAACATCGTGGGCGAGAGCATCATCTGGTCCACGGCGGAGCAGGCGCTCTACTGGGTGGATATCGTCGGCAGCGCCATTCACCGGCTGGATCCGGCAAGCGGCACGTACCGTCAGTGGGCGACGCCGGAACTGCCGACTTCCATCGGCCTGAGGCGCGATGGCGGCTTCATCATCGGCCTCCGCCAGCGCGTCGTGCTGTGGTCGCCGGGCGGGGCGTTCGAGACCCTTGCGGTCCCCGAACCCGGCCTCCCCGGCAACCGGCTCAACGAGGGCGTGGTGGCGCCGGATGGCTCATTCTGGGTTGGCACCATGCAGGACAATATCGGCGCCGATGGCGCGCCGAAGCCGGCGCCCGACCGTACCGGCCGGCTGTACCGGATCTCGCCCGCGGGCGAGGTGACGCCCCTCAGCGACGAGCGGTTCGGCATCACCAACACCATGGTCTGGCTCGACGACGGCAGCTTCGTCACCGCCGACACTACGACCGACGCGCTGCTGCGTTTCGACTATGACGAGACGAGCCAGCGGCTCACCAACCCGCGTGCGCTCGTCACGTCACCCGGCCGTGGCCTGCCGGACGGCTCGACGCGCGACGCGGCCGGCACGATCTACAACTGCCGCGTCGCCGGCGGCGGCAGCATCGCCAGGATCAGTCCAGCGGGCGAGGTCGAGCTGATCGAGCTGCCTTGCGCCTCGCCGACCAGTTGCACCTTCGGCGGCCCGGACCTGCAGACGCTGTACGTGACCTCGGCCCGCTTCGGGATGAGTGAGGTGGAACTGCGCGAGCGCCCGCACGAAGGCGGGCTGTTCGCCGTGCGTCCTGGCGCCAGGGGGCTGGCATCCCACCTGTTTGGCAGCTAGCCGCGGCACCTCGCATCCCCACGTGGCCGGTCGAGCGGTACCGATGCATACACCGATACTGCCGATCTTAACGCTGCATTGGTGAAGCGGGGCTAGCTTTGGCATGGTCGCCAGGGTGCCCGGCGGCTGCCCCTAATTCAGCCGGGATGCTCCAGTGGGTTCCACGTCGGCCGCATTTGACAGATCGCCCAGCGATGAGGCGCGCCGGCAGAACACGGTGGCGCTGCTGCTGCTGTTCTGCACAGTCCTTGCGTTCCTCATCCGCTTCGCCATTCCCGCACAGCTGATGAACAGGATGGTGGCCTATACCACCGAGACCGGCTCGTTCTACGAGAAGCTGCATTTCGGCACCTATGCCGTGCTGTTGCTGCTGCCGCTGGTGCTGCTGAGCCGGCCCTTCGTGCTGCGTGGCGACGAGATCGGCAAGTTCCGCGCGCTGCTCCGCTACTGTGGGCTGATGCTGCTCATGGCGGTGTTCATGTTCGTGACCGGCAAGGCCGGGTCGTCGGTGCTGCTGGTCGATACCTACGTGGTGGCCGGCGCTGCCGGGCTGATCATGCTGGCGCTCAATCCGGCGTCGCGCCGCATCCTCGGCGACCTCACGCTGGGCTTTCTCATCCTCAGCGCGTTCGTCGGGATCATCGAGGCGCTGACCCAGCAGCGGATCATGCCATACGACGCGGTGGAGCTGGTGTTCCGGCCGGTCGGCCTGTCCGAGCATCCATTGGCGCTCGGCGCCACCTGCGCCACCGCGGTGGGTTTTGTGGCGCTGACCAGATGGCCGGTCTGGCTGCGCGTCGCCGCAATCGGCATCCTTTTCGTCGGCGCCGCGGCCTCCGGCGCGCGGCTGGCGCTGCTGGTGACCGTCCTCGAGATCTTTGCCCTCATCATCGTGGTGCCGTGGCCGCGCCTGTCGCCGCGGCACCAGCGGCAGGCCAAGCTGTTCGTGCTGCTCGCCACCGCGGCGGGCGGCGCCGTGCTCACCGCGGTGATGCTCGCTGCCGGGCTGCTCAGCCGCTTCACCAGCACGCTGTTCGACGAGAACTTCTTCGTCCGCGTGAACATCTACGACGTCTTCAACTATGTCAGCTTCGAGCAGGTGATGTTCGGCATGGACGGCAACGAGCTGCTGCGTATCGTCAATGAGAAGCTGCATATGCCGACCATCGAGAGCGCCCAGGTGGTCATCGTGCTGCTGTTCGGCCTGCCGCTGGCGCTGCTGTTTGCCTGGCTGGTGTTCTGGATGATGTGGCGCATGCTGCGACATGCTGAGCCTGCCGCATGGATCGGTGTGGCGGCGACGTTGCTGGCGGCGCTGTCCAACAACACGCTCAACTCCAAGACCCCGATCATCATGATGATGATCGTCCTGGTGCTGGCCTACAACGCCAACGGCATCAAGAACCTGCCCGCGCCCGGAGCAGCCGGGCCGAGCGCGAATTAAGGACGATTCGAGTACGAGCAGGCATCCGACGCGCTGGTCTGGCATTTTGCCGCCAGTATCTGGATCCTCCTGAGGTCGCGATGATTTCCGAAATCGTCGACTTGGTCACGACCAAGCTCGTCAATGCCGTTACCGGCGAGAACGGCATCACGCTGCTCATCCTGTTCTCGACGGCCTTCATCAGCGCCCTCGTTGCCTATTGGCGCACGGTCGAGCACAAATCGTTCGGCGACTTCTTCAGCTTTGCGCTGCCCAAGGAAGTGATCCTGCACCCCTCGGCGCGGGCCGACCTGCTGTTTTACATCACCAAGCGGCTGCTGATGCCGTTCCTGCTGATTCCCACCGGCATCATCTTCGTCGCGCTGGTCGGCTTCGGCACCAACCAGCTGATCAGCTGGATCTTCCAGATCCACGGGCCGCTGCTCGAAGGGCCGACGCCCTGGTGGGTGCTGGTGCTGTTCACCGGCTCGATGCTGATCGCCTATGACATCTCGTACTATTTGTACCATGTGGCGCAGCATAAAATCCCGTTCCTGTGGGAGCTGCACAAGGTGCACCACTCGGCCGAGGTGCTGGTCGGCATCACCAAGGACCGCGTGCACCCGCTCGACGATCTGATGAACCGCATCTGGGATGGCGCCATTCCCGGCGTCATGTTCGGGCTATGGAGCATTATTGCACTCGACCCGGTCGAACTCACGGTGTTCGGGATCAACGTCTATGCCATGCGCAACCTGCTGATGATGGATTTCGTCCGGCACACCCATTACAAAATCTCGTTCGGGCCGCTCGATAACTACATCCTGTCGCCGCACTGGCATCAGGTGCACCACAGCGCCGACCCGCGTCACTACGACAAGAATTTTGGCCTCCTGCTGTCGATCTGGGACCGGATGTTCGGGACGGCCTTCGTTCCCGACCCCAACGAAGACATGAAGTTCGGGCTGCTCGATCGCGACAAGGACGACTACCAGTCGCTGTTCGGGCTCTACCTCTTGCCGCTCAAGAAGATGGCCGGCCACGTTGCGCGATGGCTCGGCCGGCGTCCCGCTCCCGTCAACCCGCCCCCGACGGATCCGGCCCAGCCATGAATGTTCATGCTCCCCTGACCGTCCTCGACGATCGCCTCGAGGACTTTCCCCTCGAGGACTGTCGTCTCGAGATCGTCGATAGCGGTGCCCGCCTCACTGAGATCGGTACGGCGTGGAACGCCCTGTGGCGGCACGGCGACGGCCTGATCTTCCAGAGCCACGAATGGGTCGCCGCATGGTGGAAAACGGTGCCGGGCCAAGCGGAACGGCAATTGCGCATCGGGCTGATCTGGCGCGGCGAAGAACTGATCGCCATCCTGCCGCTGGCGATCCAGCGGCGCAAAGGCCTTAGGTTCCTCGAATGGGCCGCCAATGACTGCACCGACTATGCCGATGTGCTGATCCACCCGCGCTGCCCGACCACCGCGCTCAACCGGCTGTGGCGACAGCTGGTCGCTGCCGGTGGGTTCGACCTCTATTTCCTCAACCGGCTGCGCCCGGACGGCAAGTTCGGCGCGCTGCTGAACGCCCCCGATGGCCTGAGGCTCGCCGCCAACCGTCGCACCGAGATCTGCTCGCAGGTGGCCGGCGACTGGGCGACGGGTGCCCAGTGGTTCGATTCGCAGTCCAAAAAGACTCGACAGAACTACCGGCGTGGTCGCAAGGCGCTGGAGGAGAGCGGCAAGGTCACGTTCCGCCTGCTGCCGCTCGACGAGCCTGCAGGTCCGGTGCTGGCGCGGCTGGCCGAACTGAAGCGCCAGTGGCTGGCCGGCAACGGTCGCATCTCACCCTTGTTCGACGCAGGCGCTCCGGCCCTGCCGGCGCTGGTGGAGGTGCTGGCGCAGGCCGGCGCTCTGCGAATCTTCGTCCTCGAATGCGACGGAACCACCATCGCCATCTCGATCAACTTCGTTCAGCACGGGACCATGATGGCGTTTCTCACCAGCTACGATCCGAGCTTCGAGCGCGGTTCGCCCGGCATGGTGCTGCTGATGGACTATGTGCAGTGGTCGATCGACCAGGGGCTTGAGGCGGTGGATTTTCTCTGCGGCGAGGAGCCCTTCAAGGTGAGGTTCGCCACGCAGACGATAATCCTGACCTCTGTCATGGGACCGCAGACCCTCAAGGGCCGGCTCGCCATGCTGGTCGATAACGTGCGCGACAGCATGCGGTCGGCCACAGAGGCACGGCGCGCCACCAGATTGGCAGGCCAGGCTGCAGCGTCGGACGAAAGCTGAGGGGGGCCGCAGGGTTCCTGGGCGTTCCCTCGCACGGGCGGCCCCGGTGCGCCCCCGGCGTCCCCGAAAACAGCAAGCGGCGAGGAGCCGGGACAAAGCTCCTCGCCTTAAGGCCGGTCGGTGATCGGGAGACTGATCAGCTCGCGGCGATGGCGGTGGCCTGGTTGACCTTGCCGTTGAGGGTATAGGTGATGGCGACGTTCTCGCCGGCCTTCAGCTTCGAGAAATCGCACTTCGGCGCGAACTGGTAGACCGCCTTGTCGGCAAGCGTCACGGTACAGGCTTTGCCGTCCATGGACTGAATGGCGCCGTGCGCGGTGGAGGGGGCAGCGAGCGCCACCGACGACACACCGACGGAGGCAACCAGCATCAGGGGAATGAGGAACTTGCGCATTGACGATCTCCTTGTTCGTCCGGTTTCCCGCCCCGCTGCGGTGCAGGAGGCGTTGGCCGATGCGTGCTGCAGCGGCGAGACGGAGGTTGTCCCTCGACGCTTGCCTGCCCCTTTCCCGAACCTTACTTATTCGTAAGCCGACAAGACGGCCCTGCCGGGAGTAGTTTGCGGAGGCGCGCCAGCCACTCCCCGGGGCCGCGCCCGTCTTGAAGAGGTAACACCGTGAAGGTGGTTGTCGCCGAAGACGACCGGACGTCGTCGGAGTTCATCCGCAAGGGCCTGAGCCAGCAAGGGCACAGCGTCGAGGCGGTGTTCGACGGGCGCGATGCGCTGACCTTCTGTCTCTACAACAACTGCGACGTGCTGGTGCTCGACCGGATGATGCCCGGCATGGACGGGCTGTCGGTGGCCAAGGCGCTCAGGGCCTCGGGCCGCAGCATGCCGATCCTGTTCCTCACCTCGATGGGCGATGTCGACGACCGGGTCGAGGGTCTGATGGCCGGCGGCGACGACTACCTGGTGAAGCCCTTCCACTTTTCCGAACTGCTGGCCCGGATCACCGTGCTGGCGCGGCGGCCGCAGACGGCCGAAGCCTCGACGCGGCTATCCATTCACGACCTCGAACTCGATCTCATGGCTCATACCGCGACGCGGGCCGGCACCCGCATCGAGCTGCAGGCCAAAGAGTTCGCCATCCTCGCCCTGCTGATGCGCAATGCCGGACGGATCGTCACCAAGACCATGCTGCTCGAGCAGGTGTGGGACTTAAATTTCGATCCGCAGACCACGGTCGTGGAAACCCACATGAGCCGGCTCCGGGCGAAGGTCGACAAGCCGTTCGAGGTGCCGTTGATCCACACCACGCGCAATACCGGCTACTCGATCCATGCACCGCGTCAGTAGTATTCTCGCCGGAGCGGCGTTCCGCTCGGCGGTATTGTTGCTGCTGCTGTTCCTCGCGGTGTTCTTCGTCGCCGGCGTGGTGGTGGTCAGCCAGACCAGCAGCGAAGCCGAGAGCGAGATCCGGGCACTGGTCAGCAACGAGTTCGAGCTGTTCCGCGAAGCCGCCGCCACCGGCGACGCGGATCAGTTGCGGCAACTGGTGGACAGTTCGGCCGCTGCGGCCGGCCCGCGCTTCTTCGTCGTCGCCCTCTATCGCCCCGACGGCACGTTGCTGGCCGGCGACGATATTCCGCGGCCACAGCAACTGGGCTGGAGCACCATCAGTTCGGGCATCAACACCAAGACCCCCACCGAGCAATACCTGGCGCTGACCGAGGATATCGGCGGTTACCGGGTGACCTTCGGACGGACGCTGTTCTTCGTCGAGGTCGGCTCGGCGGCCTTGTGGCGCGCGCTGATGCTGGCGAGCATCGTGGTCGGCATCGGGGCGCTGGCGATCGGCTATCTTGCCAGCCACGGCGTCTCGGCCAAACTCGACCGCATGGCCGATACGCTGGAGCGGGTAGCGCGCGGCGACAGCCGGGTCCGCCTGCCGGTCGGCCGCTCGAACGATCAGGTCGACCGGGTGTCGCGGCAGATGAATGCGCATCTCGACCGGTTGAGCGACCTGCTCGACACTATGCGCAACACGGTGATCTCGATCGCCCACGACCTCAAGTCGCCACTGAGCCGCGCCTATATCCTGCTGCAGGAAGCGGAGGAGGCGCCGGACGAGGCGGAGCGGACACAGCTGCTCGAGGAGGCACAGGCCGAGATCGAGCGGCTCAACGGCATCTTCGACACGGTGCTGAGGATTTCCCGCATCGAGGCTTCCGACGATCAGTCGGGCTTCGCGGCGTTCTCCGCCCGCGAGCTGGTGAGCGAAACGCTGCAGACCTTCGAGCCGGTGGTCGAGGAGGCGCGGCAACAGCTGGTGGAGGCGCCGGCCCATGGCGACGCCACCATCGTCGGGGATCGGCGGATGGTGGTGCAGTTGCTGGTGAACCTCATCACCAACGCTTCGCGCTACAGCCCGCCGGGCGCCCGGATCGAGCTCAGCGCCGGTATCGAGGATCGGCATCCGGTGCTGGTGGTCGCAGATAACGGGCCGGGGATTCCGGCCGACCGGCGGTCGGAGGTGTTCGAACCGTTCCGCCGGCTCAATCCGGAACGCGACGAGAAGGGCTCGGGACTGGGGCTGGCGCTGGTGCAGGCCATCGCCACCCGCCACCGGGCCAGCGTGCGGCTCGAGGACAACCAACCGGGTTTGCGGGTGATCGTGCGCTTTCCGGCGATGGAAGCCGGCGCGGCAGCTTGAGGATTTGTAAGGTTGGCGAGAGTGTCGCGCAAACCGGAGCCTGCATAACCCTTGTCGCCGATGCCGTTGCACCGACCGCCGGCTCTCCTCCGCCGACGCCAACACCACCATGCGGAGTTTCCATCATGAACAAGCTCTCCAGCCTTTCCGTCGTTGCCCTGGTCGCCGCGCTGATCGCCGCCAACCCGGTGCTCGCCGCCGTGCCGAAGTTTACCAATGGTGCGCCCGGCAGCGCGATGAGCGTCGACGACTTCGCCAGCCAGCTGGCCAGCTTCAACGCCAGGGACGTCACCGACCTGCTCGGCGCCAAGAGTGTGACGGTCTACAGCTACAACAACGCCTGGACCGACAAAGCCGGCAAGGCGGTGGACCTGCTGACCGAGGATTCGCAGAGCATCGGGCTCTTGCGCGAAGCGCTGAACAAGAACCCGGCCGCGGTGAAGCTGCTCGCCGACAACAAGATCAAGGTCGATCAGGTGGTCGATATCGTCGACATCGGCGGCAACGTGCAGCTGTATATTCAGTAAGGGTTGTGGCGGGGGAGGAGGCGGCAAGGCCCCCTCACCCGCCGCTAACGCCGCCACCTCTCCCTTGGAGGAGAGGTCAGCCGAAGGCCGGGTGAGGGGACCTTTAGCGACATCTGCGCAGCCAAGGTTGAGGCTGGCGTTAATGCTTCCCAGAGTCGTTGCCGCTATCCTCGCGCCGGTGGTTGGCTGGGGCGGATCTGCAAGTGGCGGTGCTGGCGCGGTTCGGGCTCGCGGCCCTGATTGTCGGGGCGGTGTTTCTCGCCAGCCATTTCGGCGCCTTCGCCTCGCTCGACCGGCTGACCGAGGATGCCCGTTTCCAGTTCAGCGCTCGCCCGGCCAGCGGCCAGGTGGTGTTCGTCGACATCGATGGTGCGAGCCTCGCGCAGGTGGGTGTCTGGCCCTGGCCGCGGCAGGTGCATGCCGAGCTGCTCGACCGGCTGATGGCGCTGGGTGCCGCGGATGTCGCCTTCGACATCGATTTTTCCGCGCGATCGAGCCCGGAGGGCGACGCCGCCCTGGCCGCCGCGCTCGAGGCAGCGGGCGGCTATGCCTATCTCGCAGCCTTCGAGCAGGTGGACGGCGCCACCGGGGCACTACGACTGAGCCTGCCGATCGCCGCGTTCACCGCTCATGCCACGGCGGTTTCAGTCAACGTGTCGGCACGCGACGGCCTGATCGACCGCATCCCGGCGGCGACGACAGCGGGCGGCACCAACGTGCCGGCGTTGCCGGTGGCGCTCTACGGCAAGCCGGTGGCGCCGGGCGATATCCACATCGACTACGGTATCGACCTCAGAGGCGTTGACCGCATCCCGGCGGGCGACCTGCTGGCCGGCAAGGTCGACGCCCAGCGGATTGCCGACCGGCAGGTGGTGATTGGAGCCAGCGCCATCGAGCTGCGCGACATCTTTTCGGTGCCGCGCTACGGCATGCTGCCAGGGCCGCTGGTGCAGATCGCCGGGCTCGAAACGCTGAAGGCCGGGCGGGCATTGGTGCCGCTGGAAAATTGGCCGGGGCTCGCCGCCGCGGCGCTGCTGGCGCTCGGTTCTGCGCTACTGGGCGGACGGTTGCGGGTGCGCACCGCCGCAGCGATCATCGTTGCCGCGCTCCTGTTCGGCGAAGCGGCGGCACTGTTGCTGCAGCGCCAGTACGGGCTGGTGCTGCAAACAGCGGGCTTCGAGATCGCGGCGCTGCTGCTGCTCGGCCAGCACGTCGTCTTCGCCTTCATGCGAGAATATGCCGAGCGGCGGCGGGCACAGGCCCGGTTGCTGCACCTCGCTCGTCATGATGCGGCAACAGACGCGCTGTCGCGCAGCGGGCTGCTGGAGCAGATGACGGCGAACCCGGCACCAGCGGTGCTGCTGGTGGGGATCCTGAGGATGGATCTGGTGCGTGGCGCGCTCGGGCAGCCAGTGGCCGAGCAGGCACTCAAGGCAATTGCCAGTCGGCTGCAGCTGCTGGACCTGGGCGCGCTCGGGCTGATCGATCGCGACGTCTTCGCCATTGCATTGCGCAAGGCGCCGACCGAGGCCAGCCGCAAGCGGCTCGACTGGGGGCTGCGCGCGGCGCTGCGGCCGGCGATCGTCGTCGGCGCGCACAAGGTGCACGTCGACGTGGCGCTGGCGACCGACACCGCCCTGCCCGATGGCAGCCCCGACGAGCTGCTGCGGCGCGCCGAACTGGCACTGCGCGTCGGCGCCAGGGACATTGGCGTGTCCACCTATGAAGCCGGCATGGCAGCCGAAGTCGACCGGCGGCGCCGGATCGACGCGGAACTGCGCCAGGCGATCGACCGGGGCGAGTTGGCGGTGGTGTTCCAGCCGCAGATCAGCCTCGCCGACGGCGCTCTGGTGGGGGTGGAAGCGCTGGTGCGCTGGCAAAGCCCGGTGCTCGGCCCGGTGTCACCGGCCGACTTCATTCCACTGGCCGAGGAAACCGGGCTGATCGTGCCGCTTGGCGCCTTCGTCCTCCGTGAGGCCTGCCGGGCTGCAGTGGCCTGGAACTGGCGCGGACGGTTGGCAGTGAACGTCTCGGCGGCGCAGATCCGGCTCGACGATATCGGCGAACGGGTGGCCGATGTGCTGGTCGAGACCGGCTTCGACGCGAAGCGGCTCGATCTCGAGATCACCGAAAGCGTGCTGGTCGAAACGCCGGAGCGGCTCAAACAGATGTTTGCCGACCTGCGCGGGCTGGGCGTCGGCATCGCCATCGACGATTTCGGCACCGGCTATTCGTCGTTGAGCTACCTGAGCGGGCTCGATTTCGACAAGCTGAAGATCGACCAGAGCTTTGTGCGGACGCTCGCGCCCGACACCGCCAATGCGGCAATCGTCCAGACCATCATCGACCTGGCGCGGCGGTTGGGCAAGACCACCGTGGCCGAGGGGGTGGAGACCGAGGCACAGCGCCAGCTGCTGGCCAGCATGGGCGGCGACATCGGCCAGGGTTATCTGATCGGCCGGCCGGTGCCGGCAGCGGAAATTGCAGCCCGGATCGAAGCGGAGCGGGCGGTGGCCTAGCCACGACCCCCTCAGCTTCAGCGCGTCTACAGCAGCCCGCCCAGCCCCAAACTCACGCCCACCCCGCCGACATTGACCGAGACGCCGTTGCCGCCGCCAATATCGACCCCGACATTGGTGCCGCCGACATCGACGTCCACTGACGCACCACCACCGCCTAGTTCAGCGCCGGCACCGACGCCGACCGGCGTCGTCACGCCAACCGCCACGCCGCCCGGACCGGCTTCGACCCCGACATTGGTGCCGGCGACGCCGAGCGTCGTGCTGACCCCGCCAGCGGTACCGCCGGAGATCACCTGGCCGTCGGCGCCGACCACCTGCGACGACCTGGCGCCGCGGCCGCTGACCGCAATCTCGCCGGCGGCCGAGACGCTCGCCTGCTGGCCGGCGGGCACCAGCACATGCGCGCCGCTCTTGGTGTCGCTGACCTCGACCCGGCCGCGGGTGACCTTCACCGACGACCCCGACTTGCCAGACTTGACGATGAAATGCGTGCCCTTGACCACGGCGGCGAGGAACGGCGTCTCAACGGCGAAGTGCTGTACGTTCCGCACCTCGGCTTCGATTTCGACGGTGCCGAAATGCTGCTGCACGGTAGTGAAGCGCTTGCCCGCCTTGTCGCGGATCTGGACCTGCGTATTGCCGCCGAGGCTGATCACCTCGGCATCGCGCTGCAAGTCGACCCGGCCGTTGCCGAGGGTGCGGATGACGCGATCATCCGGCACCACATCGCCGCGCTGCAGTTTGGCCCAGTCGCCCTCGACCAGTTGCAGTACCTGGCCACGCAGCTTTACCGCCACCCAGTCATCGGCAAAAGCTGCCGTGCCAAGCGCCAGGCTCATCGCGACGACCAGCCCGAGCAACGTCAACATTCTGTTAAGCATGAGGGCCTCCTGCCCGCTCGCATTACCTCGCGAGCCATAGGCCGGGCGGCTGGTCGCCGATTCCTTAACGAGAGCTATCTCGTGATCCGCGGAACGCTCACACTGTGAATAAGCGTAAACGCGTATGCGCTGCGATCGCGACAATTGCGCATATCCGCCGGCGATCCCTGCCGGGGGTGACCACTGCCCCTCGACAGGCAACGCCATACCGCCTATATCGCGCGCCCTGCTGCCGGTTCGCCCGGCACGACTTTCGGTACAGTTCTGGAGCAGAGAATGGCGCGAACCCATTGCGGCATGGATTTCGGCACTTCCAACTCCACCCTCGCGGCAGCGGGCGGCAATGCGCCGCCGCGGCTGCTGCCGCTCGAGGACGGCAAGCCCACCATTCCCTCGGCGATCTTCTTTTCGTTCGAGGAAGACCGGACCTATTTCGGCCGGCAGGCGGTGAGCGAGTACGTCACCGGCGCCGACGGGCGGCTGATGCGCTCGATCAAGAGCGTGCTCGGCACCTCGCTGTTCAACGACACCACGCGCGTGAAGCGCGAGGCGCTGAAATTCTCAGAGATCCTCGGGCGCTTCATCGCTGAACTGAAGCGGCGCTCGGAAGCCTCGCTCGGCCATGAGATCGAAGACATTGTCTGCGGCCGGCCGGTGCGCTTCGTCGATGACGACGACAAGGCCGATGCCGAGGCGCAGCGCCAGCTCCAAGGGGCGGTGCAGGCGCAGGGCTTCCGCCATATCGAGTTCCAGTTCGAGCCGATCGCCGCGGCGCTCGATTACGAGCAGCAGGTCGAGGGCGAAGAACTCGGCCTCGTCGCCGATATCGGGGGCGGCACCTCGGACTTCACCGTGATCCGGCTATCGCCGGAGCGGGCCAGGCGCGCCGATCGCAAGGCGGATATCCTCGCCACTGCCGGCGTTCATATCGGCGGCACCGATTTCGACCGGCTGCTGTCGCTGAAGAAGGTGATGCCGCTGATGGGCTACGGCACCGACACGGCTGACGGCAAGCGCCCCCTGCCCTCGGCGCCCTACTACGACCTCGCCACCTGGCATCGGATCAACCGGCTCTACAACCAGAAAACCCTGCTCGAACTGCACTCGACCTACCAGGAGGCGCGTTTCCCCGACCTCGTCAGCATGCTGATCGCGCTGGTCGAGGACCGGCAGGGGCACCGCCTGGCCGGCCGGGTCGAAGAAGCCAAGATTGCGCTGAGCGAGGCGCCGCAGACCGAGTTCCGCTTCTTGACCCGTGATGTGAAGCTCGAAACGCCGATCAGCATCGAACAGCTGCACGCCGCGCTCGAGGGTGCCACGGCATCGATCGCCGCGGCGATCGGCCGGACGCTGACCGCGGCGGGTGTGTCCGGCAATCGGATCGATACGCTGATCCTTACCGGCGGTTCGACCCGCGTGCCGGCGGTGGGCAATATGCTGCGCGGCCTGTTCCCCGAGGCGCGGGCAGTCGAAACCGACGCCTTCGGCAGCGTCGGGCTCGGCCTCGCGCTCGATGCGGCGCGGCGGTTCAGCTAGCCTTCAGCTTCGCCTCGCTACCCCTTTGCGGTGCCTGAGCACCCGAGGGGGATTTTCGATGCTGCTGCCGATCCGTTCGCTGCTGGTTGGGCTTGTCGCCCTGCTGGCATTCGCCATGCCCGCGTTGGCCGCCGAGAAGGCAATCATCATCCTCGATGGCTCCGGCTCGATGTGGGCGCAGATCGACGGCAAGGCCCGCATCGAGATCGCGCGCGAGACGCTGAACAAGGTGCTGGCGGGCGTGCCGGATGACCTCGAGCTCGGCTTCATGAGCTACGGGCATCGCGAAAAGGGCGCCTGCGACGATATCGAACTGTTGGTGCCGCCGGCCGCCGGAACCGGCGCGGCGATCAGCAAGGCCGCTGCCGGCATCACCCCGAAGGGCAAGACGCCGATCTCGGCGGCCGTGCAACTGGCGGCCGAGGACCTGAAATATACCGAGGACAAGGCGACGGTGATCCTGATCACCGATGGGCTCGAGACCTGCGAGGCGGATCCCTGCGCGCTGGCTTCGACGCTCGAAGGCCAGGGCGTCGATTTCACCACCCATGTGGTGGGCTTCGGGCTCACCGATGAAGAAGGCAAGCAGGTTGCCTGCCTCGCCGAGAATACCGGCGGCAAGTACATCGCGGCCGGCGACGAGGAGGCGCTCACCGAAGCGCTGCAGAGCACCGTGGCGCAGGTCGCCGCGCCGGCGGAGCCCGAGCCGGCGCCGGAACCCGAGCCGGTGACAGCAGAGTTCAACCTCGTGCCGCAGGTGGTGATTGCCGAGGGCGAGACCTCGATCGATCCGGATGCCGATATCGTCTGGGAAATCGTCAAGGCCAAGGCGGATGGCAGCGCGGGGGAGTATGTCGCCACCGAATACGGCCCCAACTACAAGGGCAAGCTCGAGCCGGGTGACTACCTGGTCCGCTCCAGCATCGGCTATGCCCGCGTTGAGATGCCGGTGAGCATCGAAGCGGGCAAGGTGGCGGAGCCGTATTTCGTGCTCAATGCCGGCCAGCTGACGATCCGGCCGCTGCCCAGCGCCGGGGCCGAACCCGACAGCAATGCCGCGGTGTTCACCGAATTCCCCAATGGCGAAAGCACCACCAGCTACGGCGAGACCAAGGTCTGGGTGCCGGCCGGCGAGACCAAGGTGCAAGTAACGATCGGCACCGGGGTGGTCAGCGAAGCCATCGCGGTGAAGGCAGGCGAACTCATAAGCCGGGACATCGTCGTCGGGGTCGGCGTCGCGGCGGTCAATGCCTTCTATGTCGAAGGCATGAAGGTCGAAGACAGCGAGCTGTTCGAGGAGATTCTCGAGGCCAGGAAGGATATCCAGGGCAACCGCAAGTCGCTGACCTACAATTACGGCCCGGACCACAATTTCGAACTGCCGCCGGGCGACTATGTGCTGGTGTCGAGCGTCGGCGGCGCCAAGCTCGAGACGCCGTTCAGCGTTACCGCGGGCGAGCGTACCGAGGTCAACGCCATTCTCGGCGCCGGGGTCGTGGCGATCACCGCGCCGGGCACTGACAAGGTCGAGGTGTTCGGCGCCAAGAAAGACATCCAGGGCAACCGGACATCCTTCACCTACGGCTTTGGCGGGGCGCTGCAGACCACGCTGACGGCCGGCGACTATGTGGTCGTCGCCTCGCCCGCCCAGGGTGAACCGAAAGAAACCAGCATCAGCGTGGTTGCCGGCGAACGGCTGGAAGTCACGGTCGAATAAAGGGTTGGCGGCCGGTCGGCACAGTTTGCCGGCCGGCGTTACCGAAAACACAACCATCGCCGCCTATCCTGTCGCCAAGGCACGAGTTGGCGGCAGGGTTTTGGACGACTTCTTGCACGCATTGGTGGCGAACTTCGCCGTGGTCGGCACGGTGTTCGCGCTGTGGACGCTGGCGCAGGAATGGCTGCACCGCCACCGCCGACCGGTGCGGCAGTTCGCACTGGGCACCTTCATGGGGCTCAGCGCCATGGCCACCATCGTCTTCGCTGTCGAAGGCCAGCCCGGCGTGCTGCTCGACCTGCGCTCGGCGCCCCTGGCGATCGCCGGGCTGTTCGGTGGCCCCTTGGCTGCAATGATCGCGGCGGCGCTGACCGGCAGCTATCGCATCGCCGTGGGCGGCGCCGGCATGGTGCACGGGCTGATCTCGATCGGCATCGTCGCGCTGATCGGGGTGATCGTTCACCTGGTGCTGAACGGGCGCCCGCCCAAGGCGCTGCACGTTGTCGGCGTCGCTTCGGCGATCGCTCTGGTATCGCTGCTCACCACCCTGACTTTGCCCGCGCTCACCGAAGCGCTGCGCGCCATGGCCGCCCCGGCAGCCGCACTGATTTTCGTCGCGACATTGCTCGCCGGGTTCGTGGTGACGCGTGGCGAGGCGCGCTCGGCGGAACGCGACCTGCTGAGCGCGGCGCTGACCCGTTCGCCCGAGTATTTCTACATCAAGGACCGCGCCAGCCGGTTCGTCGCGGCAAATCTCCACGTCGCGCAGAACGCCGGGCTGCAGCAACCGGAGCAACTGATCGGCAAGACCGATTTCGATCTCACCGATCCAGGTCGCGCTTCGCAGTTGCTCGAAGAAGAGCAGCAGATCCTGCGCACCGGACAGCCGGTGCTGGGCCGCAAGGAGCGACTGATCGACGCTGCCGGGCGCACGCGCTGGTTCCTCACCTCCAAGGTGGCGCTGCACAATGCTGACGGCGAGGCGATCGGCATTGCCGGCACGACGCGCGACATCACTGAGCAACAGCGGCTCGAAGCCGAGCTGACCGATAGCCGGAACCTGCTCAGCTACGCCGTCAACGAGATGTCGGATGGGCTTGCGATGTTCGATCGCAACGGCGTGCTGGTCTATTGCAACGAGCGCTACCAGAGCCTGTTCCCGCTCACCGGCGAGGTGCGCAAGCCCGGCGCGCATATTCGCGACATCCTGATGCGGGTGGTCGAGACCGGCGAACAGCTGAACCTCGGCGATCCCGAGGTCTGGCTGCAGGTGGTTTCGGGCTCGCTCGGCAAGCCTTCCGAGGAGCAGGTCAACCTGTTCGACGGGCGCTGGCTGCTGATCAAGACGCAGCCCACCGAGGAAGGCGCGGCGATGGTGGTGATCTCCGACATCACCAGCGTCAAGCAGACCGAAGGCGAGTTGCGCAGCCTCACCACCGAGCTGAAGCTCCTCGCCGAAACGGACGGGCTGACCGGGCTGATGAACCGCCGCTCGTTCGACGTGCGCTTTGCTGAGGAACTGGAACGCGGCCAGCTCGAGAAGCGGGACTTCAGCCTCGTGATGTTCGATGTCGACTGGTTCAAATCCTACAACGATAGCCTCGGCCATCCGGCCGGCGACGAGTGCCTGCGGGTGGTGGGCCGTTGCCTCAGGATGGCGCTGCTGCGCCATGGCGACCTCGCAGCGCGCTATGGCGGCGAGGAGTTCGTCGCCATCCTGCCCGATGCCGACGAGGACAGCGCGCTGGTCGTCGCCGACCGGGTGCGCCTGGCGCTGGCCGAACTCAGGCTGCCGCATCCGGCAGCGCCCGGCCGCATCGTCACGGTCAGCGCCGGCGTCGCCAGCTACGCCGCAAATGACATGCGACGCAGCGCCGGACAGCTGCTGTCACGCGCCGACGAGGCGCTTTATGACGCCAAGGCGGCGGGGAGGAACCGGGTGCTGGGCTGGAAGCCGCGCGACACGGCACGGGTGGTGAGCTAGGGCGCTCGGCTCACGGCTCAGGCGGCGCGGTCGCGCAGCTCGTCAAAAGCCGTGGCATAGAGATCGACGAGTTTGCGGGCCCGTTCCATCGCCACGCCGCGGCCTTCGCGCAGCAGGGCCGTGGCCTTGGTCGGCAAGACCGCGCCGGTGCCGGGTTCCAGCAGGATGGCATGCCATTGGGCGGCACGCGTCACGCGGATGATGTAGCCGCGATAGCTATCGTCCAATACGTAGTCCCCCGCGTAGTTATCCCGACATGCAAATGCGACGCTGCACCCGCGGTTCCACTGGCTCAACGCCACCGCGATCACAACTGCAGCGCCGTGTGGATTGTGTGGAGAACGGGAAACGTGATCGGGCCCGTCATGCTTCCGAGGAAATCGTCTCCCCGGTGCAATCCGCGTCAACCACGACGCTGACCGTACGGTTCATCGCGGCTTCAGCAGCGCCGGCGCAGTCTCCCCGCACCACGGAGGGAGAACTGCAATGTTCAAGTCGCTGATGCTCGGTATGGCGCTCGCGGCCGGATTGGCGATGCCGGCGACGGCCGCCGAGGTCGAGCTCGACGCCAACGACAGCGGGCAGATCGAATTCGTCATGCCCTCGGGCAATGTCGGCTGCATCGTCACCCCGGAAGGCGGCACCGACGTCTATCAACCGGAAGACGGCGGCCCTGAAATCATGTGCGACCGGGTCGAGCCGGAATATGTCCGTGTCGTGCTCGGCACCGACAGCGCCGAAGAGTTTTACGACGTTGCCGACCCCAGTTGCTGCGGTGCGGAGCAGGTGCTGCAATACGGCACGTGGGCGTCAATGGAAGGCTTCGTCTGCTATTCCGAAAAGACCGGCCTCACCTGCAATACCGAGGACGAAACCCACGGTTTCAAGATGGCGCGCGCCGGCATCGAAACCTGGTGACGGGGACGGGGCGGTTGAGGAGCGGTGGACACCACCATCCCGCAGCCATCGTGGCTTTCCCCTCATCCGGCGCTACGCGCCACCTTCTCCCCGACGGGGAGAAGAATCCGGAGAGCGCGGTGGTCACCACTGTTCCTCTCCCCGTCGGGGAGAGGGTGGATCGGCCGTAGGCCGAGACGGGTGAGGGGTTGAGCCACCGAGTCAACCGATGGGCGCTTCATCAATCCGAGCGCATATGGTTCAGCTAGCTTCTGGCACCGCGCGCCCTACAAAAAATCGTCGCGGCGCGGGGTGAAGCTGTCGATCAGCTTGCCGGCTTCCAGCGCCTTGACCCCATGCACCAGGCCCGACGGCACGATATAGGCACCGCCCTTGCCGATGGTCTGGGTGACCCCGTCAATGGTCACCTCGAACACCCCTTCGGCGACGTAACTGGTCTGCAGATGCGGGTGCGAATGGAGCGCGCCGATGCCGCCCTCTTCGAAGGTGAATTCGACCAGCATCAGTTCGGGCAGATCGAGGATGACGCGGCGGGAGGAGCCATTCAGCTCGGTGTGCTTGCCGTCGCCGGGCTGCGCAAAGAGGGGGGACATTCTGTCACTCACAGTTTGTAGGCTTTCTTCACCAGGTTGTAGGCGAGGTCTTTGGCGACTTCGTGGGCCTCGTCCTCATCCAGCCGGTGCTCGGTGACGAGGCGGGCGAGGAAGGCGCAATCGATGCGGCGGGCAACGTCGTGGCGGGCCGGGATCGAGGGGAAGGCGCGGGTGTCGTCGTTGAAGCCGACAGTGTTGTAGAAGCCCGCCGTTTCAGTCGCCATCTCGCGAAAGCGCCGCATCCCCTCGGGGCTGTCGTGGAACCACCAGGGCGGCCCGAGCTTCAGCGACGGATAGACGCCGGCCAGCGGCGCCAGCTCGCGCGCATAGACGCTTTCATCGAGGGTGAAGAGGATGATCGACAGCTTCGGATCGGTTCCCACCGCGTCGAGCAGCGGCTTCAGCGCGCCGACATAGTCGGTGCGCGACGGGATGTCGAAGCCCTTGTCGCGGCCGAACTTTGCCAGCATCGAAGGCGAATGGTTGCGCCAGGCGCCGGGGTGGATCTGCAGCACCAGCCCGTCATCGATCGACATGCGGGCCATCTCGGTCAGCATCTGGGCGCGGAACAGCGCCCGTTCGCGGGCGTCGGCCTTGCCGCTGCGCACCTTGTCGTAGAGCTGGCCGGCTTCCTTGGGCAGGAGGTTGGCCGTCTCGGCGGTGGGGTGGCCATGGTCGGACGAGGTGGCGCCGAACTCTTTGAAATAGGCGCGGCGCTTCCGGTGCGCTTCGAGATAGCCGTTCCAGTGGCCGGTATCCTCGCCGGTGATCTCACCGAGCTTGTCGAGATTACCGCCAAAGCCGGCGAAATCCGGATCGACCACCGAATCGGGGCGATAGGCCGGGACCACCCGGCCCTTCCAGCCGCTGCCCTTGATCATCCGGTGCCACTTGAGGTCATCGAGCGCCGCGTCGGTGGTCGAGATCACCTCTAGGTTGAAGCGCTCGAACAGGGCGCGCGGACGATAGTCGTCGCGCTGCAGCCGCTCGGCGATCTGGTCGTAGACGGCGTCGGCGTTCTTCTCGCTGAGCCGCTCGGTGATTCCGAACAGCGTGGCGAGGGTGTGATCGAGCCAGGAGCGGGTCGGCGTGCCGCGGAACAGGTAGTAGTTCTTGGCGAACAGCCGCCAGATGGTCCGACCATCGGTCTCCACCGCCGAGCCATCGGTGGTCGGCACACCCAGATCCTCGAGGCGGATGCCCTGCGAGAACAGCATGCGGAAGACATAGTGGTCGGGGACGATCAGCAGTTGCGCCGGATCGGGGAATTTTTCGTTCTCGGCATACCAGCGCGGCTCGGTGTGGCCGTGCGGCGAGACCAGCGGCAGATCCTTGATCCCGGCATAGAGCGCTTTCGCGATGCCACGCGCCTTGGGTTCGGCATCGAACAGCCTGTCGTCGTCGAGCAAAGTCATGAGCGTAGATCCTCCGAACCACTTGGTTACTTAGCGCCGCCGCCGATGTCAAAGCCGCGAGCTTGATCCGTTTGACTTACCCTGCAATGGGTCGCTGAGGAGGACCAGCAATGAGCAGGATTATCGAACGGATCGAGCGCGACAGCGGCGTCGAGGGGCTGGCGGAGATTCTGGCCGAGCGGCTCAATCCGTCCGACCTGCAGTCGCTGCTGATCGAGGTGACCCGCCGCCGCGCGAAAAAGCGCAGTGCGCCCGAACTGCTCAAGGATTTTGCCACCAGCCGCTTCTTCGGCGTGGCGCGGCCGAATCGGGCCACCTTGCTGGCCTGGGAGCAACTGACGCTGGCCCTTTGCGAGGGCCGGTTCGAACCGGTCGAACTGTCGCCAGTGACGCCGCTCGGCGCCTGCTCGGTGGTGGCGACGGTCGACCAGGACTGGTCGATCGGCACGACGCGGCGCGGCGAGGTGGTGTCGGACCCGACCAACGTCCTGGCGCTGGAAGCGGCCCGGCTACGCCAAGGCGGCGGCGGCGATGTGCACCTCGCGACCAGCCATCGCGTGGTACGGCCGCAGAACTATGGTAACGGCAAGATGCTGGCGCATTTCCGGCTGTTCGCACTGGTGAGCGGCGGGCGCGACATTGGCGGCTATGGCTTCGAGGCCCAGGCGCTGAGCCGTCAGGTCGGGCTGCTGCTCGAGGCGTTCGGGCAATTCCTCGCGCCCGGTACGGCATTGCGGCTGGGTTACACGCGGACGACGGCGCCGGACACCGATGCCCGGCTCGAGGCGCTGCGCCAGGTGGCTGCTGCCAATGGCGCCGAACTGTTCGAAGAAGTCGGGCGTGAAGCGGCAGGCAGCTACTATGCCGGCTTCTGCTTCCATATCTTCGCCGGCGACATGCAGCTGGCCGATGGCGGCTGTGTCGACTGGGGCGCCAAACTCACCGGTAACGGCAAGGAGCGCATGGTGATCTCCGGCTGCGGGGTGGAACGGCTTTTGGCGCTGCGGGGGTAGGATGTTGCCGGCGCGTTCGATTTGGACTGCCCCTCACCCCGACCCTCTCCCCAGCTGGGAGCGGGGGCGATGGGGCACTGCCGGTGCAGACTGCGTCCCCTCTCCCCGCCGGGGAGAGGGCCAGGGTGGGGGGCAGGACGCACCGGTCACAGCGTAGCTCCCACTAAGCCGCCCGCGCCACCGGCTGGCCGCGCAGGTCGCGCAGCCAGAGCTGGCCGCAGGCGGCGTCGATGCGGTTGCCCTGGGTGTCGCGCACCACCACGGGGATGCCGGCGCGCTCCAGCCCGGTGCGAAACTGTACTAGGCCGTGATCGGAGATGCGGCCGAAGCCGAGGCCATCGACTTCGTTCCAGCGCATCAGGTTGAGCCGGGCCGGTTGCCCACGGAACATCCCGATCAGTCGCCGAAGGTCGGCGACGCTGTCGTTCGTGCCGGGGAGCAGCAGGTAGACGAAGGTGACGATGCGGTTGTGTCGCCGGGCCCAGCTCAGCGCCCCGCCGACCACGTCGGCGATGGCGTGTTTGCGTGCCCCCGGGATCAGCTGGGTGCGGATCTCGTCGGTGGTGGCGTGCAGCGAGATGGTGAGATTGAGCCCAAGATGCTCCTCGCGCAGCGCCTTCAGCCCCTTGGGGATGCCGATGGTCGACAGCGTAATGCCGGTGGTTGGAAAATCGAGCCCCCGCCGGTCGCGCAGGATGCGGATCGCTGCCAGCACGTTGTCGTAATTGTTCAAGGGCTCGCCGATCCCCATGAAGACAATGCGGTTCACCTTCGGCCCCAGCCGCACCACCTGCTCGACGATCTCCCCGGGTGAGAGGTTACGCTTCAACCCGGCCTGCCCCGAAGCGCAGAACTGACAGGCGAAAGCGCAACCGACCTGCGACGAGATGCAGGCAGTGAAACCGTCGCGCCGGCGGATCAGCACCGACTCGACGGCATAGCCGTCACGCAAGCCGAACAGGTGTTTTTCGGAGGTGCCGCCCAGCTGGCGGTCGCGTCGGGTCAGGGCGCGCGGGGCAATGTCGTGCGCGGCGGCCCAACGGCGCAGCGGTTTGGGCAGGTCTTCGTGCGGCGAGAACAGCTCGCGATAGCTCAGGCGCGGGCCGGAGGGCAGCGCGTCGAAGGCGGCGGAGCTGAGGTCGAGGGCGAACGGTGGCGGTTGCATCCACAATTTATAACCTGCACGTCGGTTATAAATCAAGGTGGCGTGTGGATGTCGCCACGAACATCGCGCCCGCTGCACACCCCACCCCATCCCTCCCCGTCAAGGGGAGGGTGTCCGCCGGTGATTTCGGCTAGAGCCTGCCACAAACTGGATGCCCACCTCCCCCCTCGACGGGGGAGGCAAGCGAAGCTTGGGAGCGTAGCGACCTAGCGTAGCTCGGAGGGGGTGTGCGGAGCCACGATGCCCGTGGAAGCCCTACTCCAGCCGTTCACCCGGATAGAGCCGCTCGATCACCTTGCGCGTCTCATCCTCGGTGTACCCGGCAAGCGTCCCCTGCGGCTCGACCAGCCACAGCATGCAGGCGCCCTGGATCACCATCTGGATCAGCGCCGCGGCATCGGCCCGGTCCGCCGTCTCCGGCAGCCGCTCGAAGATCGCCTGGCGCACCAGCTGGTTGCGCTCGCGGGCCAGGCGGTTCAGCCCCGCATCATTGACGTCGCCCCAGGCGAGCAGAAGGTAGCCGGCAAAGCCCTCGCCCGAGCCCATGCCGCTGATCAGGTCGCGCAGCATGGCCCAGAGCGGGATCAGGCCCTGCTCTTTCGGTGCGGCAGCGAAGTAGTCGCGCACCTCCTGGGTCGAGCGCTCCAGGGTTTTGAGATGCAGGGTGCGCTTGTCGGTAAAGCGCTGGATCAGCGCGGCGCGACTCAGGCCCACTGCCTCGGCGACATCGGACAAAGTGAACCGCTCCGGCCCCAGCCGCAGCATGGCGGCATGGGTGGCATCGAGAACCTGATCGTCGGAGACAAGCTTGGGGCGCGGCATGCCGATTGATAACCGCCGTGGCGGTTACTTGCCATCACGTAATGCCGTAGCGCCGGGCCATCCTGGTGATATTGCCGACGACGCGGCTGCGCAGCTCGGGCGGCCCCAGCACTTCAACATCGTCGCCGATCTTGGAAAACTCGTGGCTGGCCCAGCCGACCTCTTCGATCGGAATCTCGAACTCCGACCACCCCTCCGCATCCGGCGCCAGCGTCAGCCCTTCGACCGCCCGGCGCACCGTGTCGCTCAGATCCTTGAGCTTCCGAACCCCGCTGGCGGTGGCGCGGACATGGGCGGTGCCGACATAGATGTTCTGCTCGAACTGCCGCATCGCCTCCTGCCAGTATGATGGCAGGTCGAAATCCTTGGGCCGGACAAACGTCTGGCCGGTGGGGCCGAGCGCCTGGATCTGTGACAGCCGGTAGGTACGGCTATTGCCGTCGCGCTGCGCCACGACGTACCAGACGCCACCCTTCAGGACGAGGCCAAGCGGCTCGATCACCCGGTCTTTCACATCCTTCCAGCTCTCGTAGCGGATGGCGATGCGGGTTTCGCTCCACACTGCCTCGGCCACCAGCTTCAGGAATTCCGGCTTGTGGCCGGGCTGGAACCAGCCGCGCGGATCGAGGTGGAAGCGCGAGCTCATCCGCCGCGCCTCGACCTGCCAATCGGCGGGCAGCGCGGCGAGCAGCTTCAGCTCGGCCTGCGCCGCCTCCTCGCCGAGCCCGAGTTCGCCGGCGGGACCGGGCAGCCCGGAAAAGAACAGCGCTCGCGCTTCCGGCGCGGTGAGCCCGTTGAGACGGGTCTTCCAGCCATCGAGCAGGGCGAAGCCGCCATTGCGGCCGGTTTCGGCATAGACCGGCACCCCGGCGGCGCTGAGCTGGTCGATGTCGCGATAGACGGTGCGGACCGAGACCTCGAGTTCCTCGGCCAGCGTCTCGGCACTGGTCCGCCCCCGGGTCTGGAGGATCATCAGAATGGTGAGGAGGCGACTGGCACGCATGAATCTTTCTCTACACCAGCAACCCTGACAGCGGGTGTCAGTCTTAGCAGCATAGAGTCGTTTCCTGAAGATTCTGGGAGACGCGAAATGGCTTACGAGCAGGTGAAGAGCAACCAGACGACCGGCGTGCGGCGAAGCGCCGAGCTGCAGCAGGCAGTGGCCAGCATCAATGTGCTGCGCGCCGACCTGCCGCCCCGCGGCTTCGGCGCATGGTTCCGCACCCTGGTGCTGAAGCGCTACGCCAACGCCATGCTGAAACGCACCCTGCGCCGCACGAAGCGCACGCCGCTCGACCAGCTGTCGCCGCATTTGCTGCGGGATATCGGATTGCCGCCGGATGTGCGGTGAGGGTGCCTTGGGTGCAGGTAGCTCGTTACAAACGCTTCTGCCACCGCAGCTGCCCCACGCGTCCCCTCGCCCTTGAGGGGGAGAGGGTAGTGCAGCTAGGACCGTAAGGTCCTTAGCGGAACTAGGGTGAGGGGTTCAGCTTGTCAGCAAGCGCGCACGGCGCCGCTTAACCCCTCAACCGGCGCTTCGCGCCACCTTCTCCCCTGAGGGGAGAAGGGACAGGGCAGCATCGAGGGGTGACAAAACTTACGCCGTCTGCCGGTCGAACTGGCCGTTCTTCATGAACCGCCACAGATAGCTCGGCAAAATCGCGTCCATCGCGGTGGGCGTCACGTCGAACGCCGCCAGCGTGCGCTTTTCGCGCTTGGCTTCCTCGGACACCACATTGTCGGCCTGCAGCTGATCGACCTGGTCGGAGGTGATCAGCGGCGAGGGCAACAGCGACAGCGGCAGCGCCATGAGCTTCGCCAGCCCAGCCGGCAGCGGCAGCAGCAGGTTGGTGCGCTGCGTATCGGTCAGCACGCGCGCCACCAGCTCCTTGTGAGTCGCGACCTCAGGGCCGCCAAGCTCGTAGATCTTCCCGCCCTTCACTTGGCCCTCGGCGGCGCGGCAGATCGCCTCGGCGACGTCGCCGACATAAATCGGCTGCAGGCGCGACCTGGCGCCGATCACCGGCAGCACCGGCAGCATGCGGGCCAGCATGCCGTAGCGGTTGAAGAAGCCATCGCCCGGCCCGAAGACGATCGACGGGCGGATCACCACCGCCGACGGGAAGGCGCCGAGCACTTCGGTCTCGCCCAGCGCCTTGGAGCGGGCATAGCCGCTCGGCGCCTGCGCGTCGGCGCCGAGCGCCGAGACATGCACCAACTCGCGGACGCCGAGCGCCTTGGCCGCCTCGGCGACGTTCTTGGCGCCCATCGCATGCACGGCGCGAAAACGCTGCTTGCCGCCCTCGTGGCCGATGCCGACGAGGTTGATGACGATACCGGCGCCGCGGATGGCGCGCTCCACCGATTCGCGGTTGCGGATATTGGCCTGGATCGGCATCACCTGGCCGACCGCGCCGAGCGGCCGGACATGGCCGGCAAGATCGGGGCGGCGCACCGCGACGCGGATTCGGTAACCGCGACGGGCCAGCAACTGCACCACCTGGGTCCCGATGAAACCGGCGCCGCCGAAAATGGTGACCAGGTTCGAGGTGGATTCCATGGCTCAGGCGGCTCCGCGGCAAGGCAATCGGGCTAGGGTTTTGCCGCTTCTAGCCTGCGGGTCACGACGTGTCGAGTGGAGCAGCTGTGGTCGGGCAAGAAACCGAGTTGACAGCCCCCGCTCAGTCACCTAGTGAACGGCGCCCATCGGATTGCCCTGGTGGCGGAATTGGTAGACGCGCACGGTTCAGGTCCGTGTGTCGAAAGACGTGGAAGTTCGAGTCTTCTCCAGGGCACCAATGGATACGCAAAGGCCTCCCTCACGGGGGGCCTTTTGTTTTTCTAGCGGCGTGCCGCAACTCATGGCAGCGGCGCACTAACTAGACCACGATGTCTGGGCAGAGGAGGTCGCTCCGCTGGTGATAGGGCAAGCCTGCCCGTAGGGCGATGAGCGCCCTCGCCGCCACGTTGTCCAAAGGGGGCAGATGCCCGACGCGGGGCTTGTCCTACGCATGTAGAAGCGACAGCATTACCGTTCAGCAGATTCGCTGGCGCGGAGGAGAGTTTGTCCGACAACCTGTCTCGGTACGAGGATCAACTAGCAAAGCTGGAAGACGACGGCCTCCTCTTAGTAACTGCCATGCAATTTGAACTGTACCCTGAGCACATGCGAGCTCAGCTGGAAACGCAAATCGGCAAGCAGTCCGACGAGTACATCAAGAAGATACCGTCCTTTTCCAACGAGTACCAGATATGGTATTCAGAGGCGAAGGCTATCATCAGACAGTTGATACCGGACCGACTATCGGATTTTGTGAAACACTACGAACGACTCCCGAACCGCAAGATCATGCAGTGGGACAACTATACCATAGAAGACTATCTGCAAGGCCTCAGTCGCGGCGACACCGTACCAACGAAGGCTGGGTTGTCTCGGATGGAGCAGCAGCTAAATATCCTGAAGGCTGCAAGGAAACGCCTCAAGAGCTCGCTCTTTGACATCAGGCAGCTCGTAGCGGCTGACCTCTTTGATAGTGAACTGGATGCCGCCCGGTCTCTGGCGAAGAGCGGCTTTCTGAGAGCTGCTGGGGCGATGACCGGTGTTGTTTTGGAGAAGCACATGACGCAGGTGTGTGAGAATCACCAAATCAAGGTTGCGAAGAAGCATCCAACTATCTCGGACCTGAATGACATCCTGAAAAACGCAGAAGTCATCGACACCGCACGTTGGCGAGCGACTCAGTACCTGGGCGACATCCGGAACCTCTGCGATCACAACAAGGCCAAAGAGCCCTCGAGAGAGCAAATTGAGGAGCTGATAGATGGAGCTACAAAGCTCCTTAAGACGGTCTCCTAGGCTAACCGCTGCGCCTCGGCCTGCCCCACGATATCCAGCCCAACCAGCTCGCTCCACGCCGCGAGCAACCGCTTGGTCACCGGCCCCACCTTCCCATCCCCCACCGGCAAGCCGTTGAACTTCGTCGCCGGCATGATGCAGTAGGGCGTCGAGGTAAAGAACATCTCGTCGGCTGTGGCGAGATCGTAGGGCAGCAGCGAGGTTTCCTCGGTGGGGATGCCCAGCCCCTGCGCCAGTTCCAGCGCCGTGGCGCGGCTGACGCCGGCGAGGCAGTTGACGGTCGAGGGGGTGCGGAGCACCCCCTTGGTGACGCAGAAGATGTTGCCGCCCTTGTTTTCGGCGACGTGGCCGTTGAGGTCGAGGATGACGCTCTGGGCCTGGGGGTCGACGAGTTTGGCTTCCATCTCCGCCAGGGTATAGGCGAGGCGGCTGCGGTTCTTGATGCGGGGGTCGAGGGATTGGCTCGGCACCATGCGGCTCATCGGCGTCACGCCGTGACAGCCCTTCGAATAGAAATCCACCCAGGGCAGCAGGTTCATCGGCTGGGTGAAGATCATCACCGTCGCCGCGCCGAGTTGCTTCGTCGGATCGGCGCCGGCGACCGACAGGCCGCGCGAGATGTTGTGGACGATCCAGGCGTCCTCATGCGGGGCGTAATTCGGCCGGTTGGCCTCGAACACCTCGAGCGTCACCCGCTTCATCTCAGCGGGACTCAGCTGCGGATCGATGCGCGTCAGCTTCAGCGACTGGTAGAGCCGTTCGATATGCGCATCGAGCTTGAACGGGATGTGGCGGAAGGTGCGGGTCGATTCCGTCATCGTATCGCCCAGCATGATGGCGCTGTCGAAGATGGAAATCCGCGCTTCGTGTTCGGGCACCAGTTCGCCCGAGATGTAGACCAGTCGCGTCATCACGTGCCTCACACGCTGAGAACGATGGGATCCTTGAGTTCGAAGACGATGCCGTCATCCGCCGGGCCGGCGGCGGAGCGCCACATCATCATGCCGACTTCGGCCGGCCGATCGAGCACGGTGAGGCCGGCATGCCAGACATTGCGGTTTATGCAGACCGCATCCTCGGGGCCGGCGAGATAGGCGCGGATATTGGCAAGATCGGGCGTGCCGTCGGCAAGCGTCGGGGCCAGCAGCACGATCCAACGGCCCACCTTCAGCGGCACAAAAGTCTGAGTCGAGTGCGGGTGGCGCTCGAGGAAGGTGATGCTGATCGCCTTGGGGTCGACCGGCTGCGGGCAGAGCACGGCGAAGGCGTGCTGGCCGGGGACGTCGCCCACCTCCAGCACGTCAGGCAGGGTGGTGAACTTGTTGCCCTCGGCGCGCACATGGCTGGCAAAGGGGGCGAGGTCGGCGGAAGCGAGCGGCGGGAGCGACATGGTGGATTCTCAGTTGAGCCGGGTGAAACCGCTATGGGCCACAGGGCCCTTGAGCAGCGCCTTGACGTCGCGGCCATCCTCGCATTCGCGGATGGTGCTGAAGATCGGCTCGAGCGCCGCGAAATAGCCGTCGACGATCTCCGGCGTGTGCTCGGTGCAGGTGTAGACGCTGGTGGCGGCGAGGTAGCCGGCATCAAGCATTTCCTGGGTGATCAGGGTCTTGTAGGCGAGCCCGTTGGGCGACTTAATGCTGAAGCCGGTGAGCGCCGGGACGCCCGCGGTGGCGAGCGGCAGGCCGTATTTCTGGCCCAGCGCCTGCCAGCGGCTGGTGATGGCCCGGCCGGTGGCCGTGATCTTCTCCCAGGACTTCTCCTTTTCCATCACCTCGAGCGTCGCCAGCGCCGCCACCGAGCCGATGCGCTCGGTCCAGAAGGTCGAGGAGATGAAGGTGTTCTGCGCCGCTTCCATGATGTCACGCTTGCCGATGACGCCGGTGACGGCATAGCCGTTGCCGAGCGCCTTGCCGAACACCGCCATATCGGGGTCGACGCCGTAGACCTTGTGCAGGCCGCCCAGCGCCTGGCGGAAGCCGGAGGTGCACTCGTCGAAGATCAGGATGATGTTGTGCTGGTCGGCCAGCTTCCGAACGCTGACCAGGAACCCCGGATCGGGGTCGTAGTTGCGCGACACTTCCATCTTGATGACGCCGATCTCCTGTGTGCGGATCAGCGCCTCGAGTTCGTCGAGCCTGTTGTAGTTGAAGGTGAACACCGAACCGCGCAGCGATTTCGGCACGCCATTGGGGCTGAGCCCCGGCAGCAGATGCCCGGCGAGCTTGCTCTCGTCGCCGAGGTTGGAGGCGAGATACCAGTCGTGCCAGCCGTGATAGCCGCAAAGCGCCACCCCATCCTTGCCCGACGCGGCGCGGGCGATGCGGATGGCGATGGCATTGGCCTCGCCGCCCGAGCGGGCGAAGCGGGCCATGTCGGCCCAGGGGTGCAGCGCAATCAGCCGCTGCGCCAGTTCGACTTCCTCAGGGGCGTTGAGCGTCGCCATGTTGCCGAGGTCAACGGTTCGCTTGACAGCGTCATCGACTTCCGGCCGGCCATAGCCGAGCGTGTTGCAGCCGATGCCCATGATCGACATGTCGATATATTCGCGGCCGTCGAGATCCCAGACGCGGCAGCCGGCGGCCTTGGAAAAGTAGGCCGGCCATTGTTCGGGGAGGAACATTTCGGGGCGCTTCGACAGCAACATGTTGCCGCCAGGTATGACGGTCTTCGCCGTCTTCCAGAGGTCCTGCCCCTTGCCCATCCGTCTCTCCCCCTTCGCCCGCTGCGGCGGGCATTGACGTAATGCTATATTGTTATGAGGATAACCTAGTAGCCGTCAAGCAAGAGGCCGATCGTCCATGCAGAAAAACTGGCTGAAGGAAGCAGGCGCGCGGATAGAGGGCAGCCGTGACCTCGATAGTTCGAAGGTGCAGGCGCCATGCATCGTGCGGGCGCCCGAGGGCGGCTACCGGTTGTTCTACACGGCGGTCGGGCCGGGCAAACCGTTCGCCGATTGCCAGGGTTATGTGCTGAGCGCGGTGTCGGAGGACGGGCTGCGGTTTACGCCAGAGCCAGGCATCCGGGTCGCGCCGGATCCCGAGGTGGCGCACATGTCGCTGCGGGTACTGGCGCCGAGCTTGACGCAGCTGCCGGATGGGCGCTGGCGGATGTACTTCGAGGGGCGCGGCCGGGCCGACCGGCCGACGGTGATCGGCAGCGCCATCTCCGACGACCAGCTGCACTGGACGGTCGAACCCGGCATCCGGCTGGATGGCGGGGTCGGAGCGCCGCGGTTCCTGCCGCTCGGTGATGGCGGGCGATTGTTCGTGTTTCGGGCGGAGGTTGTCGATGGCAAGCGGGTCGGCACGCCGGTGCTGAGCGCGATCACCTCAGATGGGCTGAGCTTCGCGTGGGAGCCGGGTTATCGGCTGCGCGACCGCACCGATGGGCTCGACAGCGCCGGGATTACGGCGGCCGAAGTGATCCCGCCAGCGCGGCCGGGTGCGCCGTGGACGATGCTCTATTCGGCCTGGCAGGACCTACCTGATGGCACGGTGGCGCCGGTACATCCAAGCCTCGATGCGGAGGCGGTGGCACATGGGACAAGCGCCGATTTCGCCGCGGCATCGATCGCCGCGGACATGTCAGGCTATCGCTCGCGTATTCTTATGGCGGAGTCGGAGGATGGCTTGAACTGGCGGCGCAGCGGCATCGCGGTTGAGGGCGACGGCTATGGCGGGCGCGATATCGATGCGGTGCATGCCGAGGACATGTCTCTGATCGAGATCGGCGATGGGCGGTATCGGATGTACTACGCCTGCTGCGATGCGCATGGGGTGTGGCGGATCGGCAGTGCGGTGAGTGGTCCGCCCCCTCTCCCCTCAGGGGAGAGGGTAGCGCAGCTAGGACCGCAAGGTCCGTAGCGAAGCTAGGGTGAGGGGTTCAGCTTCTCAACGAGCGCTCGTTGTACCGCTTCACCCCTCAACCGGCCTTCGGCCACCTTCTCCCCTGAGGGGAGAAGGGAACAGTGGTTCAGGCGTGAAGCGCTCCACCCGGCAACCACTCCGGGAACTCCGCCGCCATCCTCGCCCGATAGGCCTCGTACACCCCCTGCCCCACCGTCTCGTATGGTGGCAACAACCGCAGCGGGAAATCCGGTTCGCTGAGTTTCAGGATGGTCTTGTCGTAGGCGCCGTCGACAAAGCTGCCGCCGGCGCTGTCGAGCAGGGCGTGCAGCACGCCGCAGAGTTCGCGGTAGAGCGCGGCGAAGCGCGGCCAATCACCGTTGGCGCCGGCATTGAGATACTCGAAAGCCCGTGCCGGGTTGCTCGAGGAGATCGAGGTCAAGAGCCCGCAGTCGCCAAGCGGCGCGCCGATGTAGTAACCCTGCTCGGTGAGGAAGTGCCGCAGCTGTGGCGCATGCTGCATCAACCCGGAGATCAGGAACGGATCGCCGCCGCCATATTTGGTGGCGACCAGATTGGGGTGGGCTGCCGCCAGTTCGGCATAGAGCCGGGGCGACACCAGCCGGCCCGAGCGCATCAGGTTGTAGTGGAGGAACTTTGCCTCGGGGAACCCGCCGCAGAGTTCGGCGAACACCCGGCGCAGTTCGGTGTCGGTGACCACCGACCAGTTGGGCAGCGAGATCTGGAAGGTGTCGATACCGAGCGTCCGGCAATAGGCGATCCGCTCCAGCATGGTGGCGAGCGACTGGCTGACGATACCGACCATCGGCGTGGCGCCGCCAGCCTTGCGCATGGTCTCGGCGAAGATCGCCGCAACGTGGCGGAACATGGTGTCGGTGACGGCATAGCCCTCACCGGCCGTGCCGAAGATATAGAGGTCGGGCAGCCCCGCCGCGACGAGGTTGCGGATGGTGTGGCGGAATAACGGCTCGTCGAGCCCGCCGTCATCGCGCCAGGGCAGGCACACGGTGCCGAGCACGGTACGCGGGTAGCGGCTCATGACGCGAAATCAATCTGCACGCGATCGACCTCGACATAGCCCTGGGCGATGCTCGAGGGCCAGATCGGGTAGTCGCGGCCGGCGCGCAGGCGGTGCGGGTCGCCGCCGATCTCGCCCATCGGCCTGGGCTTCACCGGGAACATGATGATGTGGATGTTGACGTTCACCTTGCCGAGGATGTCGAGCAGCGGCTTCTCGCCATAGGTGTCGGTGCGATCGTGGCGCGAGCCGATGCTGGTCCACTGGCTGGGGTCAGGCACGGCGGTGACGGTGGTTTCGGTCCACTCGCGGTTGACCGCAAAGCTCTGGCCGGTCAGCACCCAGCCGGAGGTGATGCCATCCTTCGAGCCCTGGATCAGCAGCGACAGTTTGGTGCCGGCAGCCTCGAGCTCGCCGCGGGTGCGGAGGGTGATTTTCGCGTTGGTGAAGTCGGTGGGGTATTTGCCGCCGGTGAAGCGGTTGGCACCCGAGACCTCGCGCACCGATTCGCCCGAGGGGCCGTGGGTGACCATGCACATCAACAGCTGCAGGTAACCGCCGCCGGGCGGCGCGTGGTTGTAATCGACCCACCACGGGCCCTGGCAGCGTACTGCGCCGTTGCGGATCGGCAGTGCGGCGGGCGGGGCGAAATTGTCGACCACGCGCATCCAGCCGCCCGGCCCGTCATCGAAATCCTCGACATAAGACGTCACAGGAACCCCTCGCCCCTTGCTCACAATATTATCTTATCATTATAACATCTGGAGCAGTGTCAAGTGGACGATCGGGGGGATCGGTTGGCGGGCAAGCACGCAATCATTATCGGCGCTGGAGTGACCGGGCTATCGACGGCCTATCACCTCAAGCGGATGGGCTACGACGCCGTCACGTTACTGGAGAAGGACGGTGTCGGCGCCGGCTCCAGCAGCCGCGCCGCCGGGATTTCGACCGGGCTGCTCTGGTCGAAGACCGGGGTACTGGCGCGGAAGACGGCGCTGCGCTTCTTCCGCCAGTTCAGTTCGGAATTCGATGGCTACAGCTTCCACAACGAGCATGGGTGCCTGGGGCTGTTCAGCCCCGAGCTGTGGCCGGCGCGCGAGGCGCTGCTGCCGCTCTACGACGAGTACGACGTACCCTACCAGATTCTCTCGCCCGAGGAGATGCGGCGGCGCTGGCCGCAGCTCAACCCGGCGGCCGACCACACCGGATTGCTCGATCCGCTCGGCGGCTATAGCGAGCCGGCCGCTTACCTGCCGGCGCTCGCGGCGCGAGTGAAAGCGCTCGGCGCGACGCTCGTCGAGAACTGCGTAGTCGAAGAACTCATAACCGCGGGCGACCGGGTCACCGGGGTGCGGACGGCAACGGGCATGCTGGAAGCCGACGCGGTGGTGCTCACCAACTACGCCTGGATCCTGCCGCTGCTCGCTACCGCCGGCATCGCCATTCCGGCCAAGACCTTCGTGCACCAGCGCTATGTGTCGAAGCCGCTGGCGGCACAGCTCCACATCCCGCCGGTCAATGCCGACCCCTATCTCGGCTATGTCCGCCCGGCCGATGGCAATCGGGTGCTGATCGGGGCGGAGACGCCGGATCGCGACGACTGGAAGGTGCGGGATTTCGGTTTCCAGCTGACTGAGATCGAAGACGCCCCGACGGTGCTGCCGGATGCGCTGGCGCGGTTCGGCGATTTCCTGCCGGCACTCGGCGAAGCCGAGTGGGAAACACGCAAGGTGGGGCTCCTCTCGTTCTCGATGGACGGCGAGCCGATCATCGGGCCGTTCGGCGGGGTCGAGGGCCTCTATGCCGGGGTGTGCTTCCACTCGGGCGGCTTCAGCTACAACCCGGCTTCCGGCTTCTACCTCGCCGAGTTCGTCATGAAGGGCAGAACCTCGATCGACCTCAGCGCCTTCTCGCCGGACCGCTTCGCGGCGGCGGAGACCGCCGACTATCTCGCTTCCACCGTGCCGCAACGCCACGCCGCTCGCCGGCGCCACTAGGATACCCGAAATGCGCGACCTCGACCCGACCGACCTCGACCGGCAGATCTGGGAGGACGAGCTCGCCGATTTCGTCCCCGACAAGGTGTTCGACGTTCACACCCATATCTATCGCTGGGCCTTCGATCTTGATCCGAACCGCCTCAGCGGGCCGTTCGCCAGCAGCATCGGCGCGTATTTCCCCGAAGTGACCTGGGAACTGGCCGACGAGGTCGATGCCACGCTGTTCCCTGGTCGGCAGATCGAGCGGCTGTCCTTCCCGTTCCCCTTCCCCAACCCCTGTGACTTTGAGGGCTCCAACACCTATGTGGCGGCCGAGGTTTCAAAGGGTGGCGGCACGTCGCGCGGGCTGATGCTGGTGCATCCGGGGATGAGCGCGGCTGAGGTGGAAGCCGAAATCCGGCGCACCGGGCTGATCGGGCTCAAACCCTATCGCTTCTACGCCACCGACCCGGTGCAGTGCCGGATCACCGACATGCTGCCCGAGCACCAGATCGCCGTGGCCGACCGGCTGGGGCTGATCATCATGATGCACCTGGGCAAGCGCGACGCCATCGCCGATCCTGAGAACATCGAAGATGTGGTGCGGCTCAGCGAGAAATATCCCGGCGCCAAATGGGTGCTGGCCCATTGCGCGCGCAGCTACTCAGCCTGGGCGATCGAGAAGGCGGCTTCGCGGCTGAGGGGGCTGCCGAACGTCTGGTACGACACCTCGACGGTGTGCGATTCCGATGCGCTCGACGCGCTCTATACCGGGGTCGGCGTCGAGCGGGTGATGTATGGCTCGGACGACATGATCGGGCCCATGCGAGGCAAGTACATCACCTATGGCCGGGCCTGGGCTTACCTGTCGCCGACCAACCACTCGATGGGCCTGAGCCATTGCGATGGGCGGATGACCTATATTCGTTACGAGCAGTTGCGCGCCATGAAGCGCGGGGCGCGGCAAATCGGGCTCAGCACGGCGCAGCGGGACGCGCTGTTCTATGGGACGGCGCGGGCGTTGGTGGATTCGGTGAAGGTGTAGACACAGAAGGCGCAGCCGGGGCGCCCTCTCCCGTTTACGGGTGAGGGGGGACCACGCGAAGCGTGGTGGGAGGGGGGTGCGGCATACTCCGGCCCTTGCCCCGTCCGTCCACCGTCAGCGTGGGCTATGCCCGATAGTAACCTTCAGCGCGTGGGGCTCCCCCCTCCCACCAGCCTTTCGGCTGGCCCCCCTCCCCCGCAAGCGGGAGAGGGCCGCCGACCGCACGTTACGCGCGTGGTCTCACCAACTCATTCGACTCGATATTGTGCGCACCCAACTGGGCCACATCGGTCTCGCCCATCAATCCCAGCGCGCTGTCGGCCTCCGCCCGTATTATGTCGATGACACGGGTGACACCGGCCTCGCCGGCGACGCCGAGGCCGAAGAGCATAGGCCGACCGATGAAGACGGCGCGGGCGCCGAGCGCCACGGCTTTCAGCATGTCGTGGCCGGAGCGGATGCCGCTGTCGAGGTAGATTTCGCATAGGCCGCCGACCGCATCGACGATGCGCGGCAGCACGCGGATGGTCGATGGCGCGCCGTCGAGCTGGCGGCCGCCGTGGTTGGAGACGACGATGGCGTCGGCACCATGCGAGACCGCTTCGCGGGCATCGTCGGCGTGGAGGATGCCCTTCACCACCAGCGGGCCGCCGAAGCGACGCTTGATCCAGCTGAGATCCTGCCAGTTGAGCGTCAGGTCGTCCTGCTGCGACATCCATTGCGCCAGCGCAGCGACGGTATTGGCGCCGGGGACATGGCCGGCGAAGTTGCCGAAGCTACGGCGCGGGGTGCTGAGCATGGCCAGCGACCAGGCCGGCTTCAGCGCCAGTTCGGCGACGAATTTCGGGGTGAACTTCAGGGGCACCGTCAGCCCGTTGCGCACGTCCTTGTGGCGCTGGCCGTAATGCTGGCAATCCATGGTGACGACGAGGGCGGCACAGTTGGCGGCACGGGCGCGGTCGATCAGCCGCTCGGTGAAAGCGCGGTCCTTGCGCACATAGAGCTGGAACCAGAACGGCCGGCTGGTGGCCGCGGCGACATCCTCGATCGAGCAGATCGAAACGGTGGAGAGGGTGAAGGGGATGCCAGCTTTCTCGGCTGCCCTCGCGGCTTTGATCTCGCCGTCGGCCACCTGCATGCCGGCGGCGCCGGTGGGGGCGAGGCCGAGCGGCAGCGACACCGGCTGGCCCAGCATGGTGGTGGCGAGGCTGCGGCTCGAGATGTCGCGGCCGACCCGTTGCTCGAGCCGGATGCGGGTGAAATCTGAGCTGTTCTCGCGGTAGCTCTGCTCGGTATAGGCGCCGGAATCGGCGTACTGGAAGAACATTTTCGGGACGCGGCGCTCGGCCACGCGCTTGAAGTCGTCGACGGTCAGCAACCGATCGAGACGCATGTCTGTCACTCTCCCGAGACGAACCAGCGCATGTCGTAGCGATGCGTGCTGCGATCGAAGGCGAGGGTATGCGGATCGCAGCGCCAGCGCTCGACCTGGCCATCGGTACGCGCCACCAGCCAGCAGAAATCCCAGCCGCCCGACTCATAGCGGAGCGGGATGGCCGGCTTGATGCGAACCGCCGGATGGGTGCCGGTGATGAAGAGCTTCTTGTCGGTATAGTAGTAGCACGAGCCGGCATGGATGAAGGCTTCATGCTCCGGCGCCGTCTCGCCCGGTGGCACAAGACCGACACCGAATTTGCTGATCGCTACTTTCACCGGCGCACCGCGCAGGAAGGCCCGGTTCAGCGCCTCGACCGAACCGGAGGTCGGCCTGCCGGTATGGTCGTGTGCCAGCACCTCGCGCCAGCGGTCGTTGACCATGAAGCGGTAGCTGTCGAAATCGTAGACGAAGTTGCTCGAAGGCGCGTTGGTGCCGGCGTCGAAATTGTCGAACTGGTGGTAGCGCGGCATGTCGGAGGTGTCGTCGAGCGGCGACGGTCCGCGCGTGCCGGTCGGCGGCTGGCCATCGAGATAGGGGCGAGCGATCGCCTGGGTGCCGTCCTGGTTGTAGAGAAAGAACGACATCGAGGGGCGCGGGCCGAACCCCTCGGGCAGTTCCACCGGCATGCGCAGCGTCATGATGCCGGCGGCCCAGCGGTCGTCGAGCAGCCAGGTCTGGCGAAACTCGGCAACCTCCTCGATCAGTTCGTTGCTGGAAGAGGAAGTATCGATGTGCTCGTTATGGCGGAACGCCGTGCCGATGCGCAGATCCGCACCGCGACGAATGGCGTCCACCAGATCAGTGGTGCTGCCGCTGCGGATCGATCGGTCGGAGTTGAGGGTGAGGACGGTGCGGAGGGTCATTGGTGGGCCCCCTCACAGGCGTGGTGATAGCTCGGCGCGGGAAGGATACCCCCCACCCTGTCCCTCCCCCGCAAGGGGGGAGGAGACGCTCCCACCAGCGCCAGTGTTTTGGTCTCCCTCCCCCTTGCGGGGAGGGGACAGGGGTGGGGGTGCTCTGTATGCACCGGCCCGTCAGCTACGGTGACCCTCACCTCAGAGCGCATCGAGGAACGCCACGCCCTTGAGCTTCCGCTCATCGCGCAGCCCGCGGAACTCGGCCTTGAGCTTGTCGTCGGCCGCCTGGTCGATGAAGCCGCCGAGCGGCTTTCTGACATAGCCGGCGTCGCACCCCATCCAGGCCATGGCGCGCTTGATCGACGGGATGCCGCCACGGCTCAGGGAGAAGAAGATCACGGCGTTGCCGATCTCCTGCAGGCGCTTGGCTTCCTTGAGGTTGCCGGCCGCCACCGCATCGCGCAGCGCGATCCAGATTTCGGGCATCGAGTTGTAGAACGAGCCGATAATGCCGTCGGCGCCGAAGCTCAGGCCCGACATCGCCATCTCGTCGGCGCCGGAATAGACGATGAAGTCCTGCCCGATCTCTTGCTTGATGCGGATGATGTCGTGATGCGTGCTGGCGGTGTACTTGACGCCGGCGACGCCATCGATCGACGAAAGCCGCTTGATCATGTCGAAGCCGAGCGCCGCCATCGGAACGTTGTAGGCAATCATCGGCAGCTTGGTGGAGCGGGTGATGTCGGCGTAGTAGCCGTGGATCTGGTCGGCGGAAAAGCCCCAGTAAATCGGCGGCACCGAGGAGATGGCGTCGACGCCGGCCTGCTCGGCATGCTGCGCCAGGTCGATCGAATGGTAGGTGCTGATGGCGCCGATATGGGCGATCACCGGGACGCGGCCGCGGTTTTCTTCCATCGTCACTTCGACGACGCGCTTGCGCTCCTCCGGCGACATCAGGAAGGACTCGCCGGTCGAGCCGGTGATGTAGAGCCCCTCGACCTTACGCTCGATGAGGAAGTTGACGACAGCGCGCAGGCGCTTTTCGTCGAGCTTCTCATGCTCGTCGAACGGGGTCACCATCGCCGGAAGGACGCCGGTGATGGACTTGATGTCGAAGGCGGGCATTTAGGGCTCCGTTGGGGGCTGGCGCCGGGCGATCAGGCCGCGGCTTCTTGAGCGTCGATGAGGTGGCAGGCGGCGTAGTGGTCGTCACGGCCGTCGATGGAGTAACGCTTCAACGTCGGCACAGTGGTCTTGCAGATATCCTGGCGGAAGCGGCAACGCGGATGGAATGGACAGCCCGAAGGCGGGTTGACCGGGCTAGGCACGTCACCCTCGAGCACCACGCGATTGCTCTTCCGATCGAGATCGGCGACCGGAATGGCCGAGAGCAGCGCCTGGGTGTAGGGGTGGAGTTTTCTCGCGAACAGATCCTCGGAGCGGCAGAGCTCGACGATGCGGCCGAGGTACATCACCGCGACGCGGTCGCAGATGAACTCGGTGACGCTGAGATCGTGGGTGATGAAGACGTAGGTCAGGTTGCGCTCACGCTTCAGCCGCATCAGCAGCTCCAGCACCTGGGCGCGGATCGAGACGTCGAGCGCGCTCACCGCCTCGTCGCAGACGATCAGCTCCGGGTTGACGCTGAGGGCGCGGGCGATGCCGATGCGCTGGCGCTGGCCGCCGGAGAACTCGTGCGGATAGCGATCCATGTATTCGCGCCGCATGTTCACCGCCTCGAGCAGGTCGCCGATGATCTTGCGGCGCTCCTCACGGCTCTTCACCCCGTATTTGGTCAGCGGATCCTCGAGCGAGCCGAAGATGGTGAAAGCCGGGTTGAGCGAAGAATGCGGATCCTGGAAGACGATCTGCAGGCGCTTGCGATAGGCGTAGAGCTCCTTGTCACTGAGCTTGGTGAGGTCGGCGCTATCTTCGGCGCCCGAATAGGTGATCTCGCCTTCGGTGGCGCGCACCAGTTGCAGGATGGTCTTGCCGAGCGTGGTCTTGCCGCAGCCGCTTTCGCCGACCAGGCCGAGCACTTCGCCGCGATAGATTTCGAGGTCGACGCCATCGACCGCCTTTACTTGGGCCACGGTGCGGCGCAGCACGCCGGCCTTGACCGGGAAATGTGCCTTGACGCCCTTGAGGCTGAGGATGACTTCCGGCGCGGGCGTGCCCGATACTGCTTCAGCTTCTGACGCCATTGGCGAACTCCTCATGGCGCACGCACATCACGCGATGCGTGGGGCTGAGCTGCGTCTCGGCCGGCAGCGCCGCCTCGCAGGCCTCGAGCTTGTAGGCGCAGCGATCGGCAAACTGGCAGCCCTTGGGCCGGTTGAACGGATCGGGGGTCGAGCCCGGAATAGCCCGGATATCCTGGTTCTTGCCGCGGCCGAGCACCGGCACGGAATCGAGCAGCGCGCGGGTATAGGGGTGGCTGGGCCGGCGCAGCACCTCGTCGACGGTGCCGGCTTCGACGATGTTGCCCATGTACATGACGGCGACATCGTCAGCCAGTTCGGCCACCACACCCATATCGTGGGTGATCAGCATGATGGCGGTGCCGTGGTCGCGCTTCAGCGTCGCCATGAGCTCGAAGATCTGCGCCTGAATGGTGACGTCGAGCGCCGTGGTCGGCTCGTCGGCGATCAGGATTTTCGGGTTGCAGGCCATGGCCATGGCGATCATGGCGCGCTGGCGCATGCCGCCCGAGAACTGGTGCGGGAACTGCTCGACCCGCCGCTCCGGCGCCGGGATACCCATCGAGCGCAGCAGCGCGATGGCCTTGTCCTTGAGCTGCCGGCCGCGCATCACGGTGTGGTACCGAAGATTTTCGGCGATCTGGAAGCCGATGGTGAAGACCGGGTTCAGCGCCGTCATCGGATCCTGGAAGATCATGGCGATCTCGGAGCCGCGGATCGAGCGCATCGCCTTGCCGTTGCGCTCCAGCGTATCGAGCCGGATATCCCCGCGTTCCGAGTGGTAGACGATCTCGCCTTCCTCAATGCGCGACAGCGTCGGCAGCAGTTGCATGATCGCAGAGGCGGTGACCGACTTGCCGCAGCCGCTCTCGCCGACGATGCAGAGGGTCTTGCCCTTCTTGATCTCGAAAGAGACCCCGTTCACCGCCTTGTTGCAGCGCTTGTTGGTGTAAAAGAACGTCTTCAGATCGCGCACGCTGAGGGCGACGTCGTTGGCCGGCAGCTGGGTGGTTGTGGTGGTCATCTGGTCAGCCCTGCTGCGTCGGGTCGGTGGCGTCGCGGAGGCCGTCGCCGATGAAGTTGACGCTCAAGACGAAGAGCGAAATCGTGGTGCCGACCGGCAGCCAGATCCACCAGTTGTTCTGCAAGACGCCCAGATCCTGAGCGACATTGAGGATGTTGCCCCAGGTGGCAATGTTCATCGGCACGCCGAGCCCGAGGAAGCTCAAGCCGGCTTCGGCAAGGATGAAGGCGGCGGTCGACAGCGTGATGTTGACCATGATCGGCCCGAGCGCGTTGGGCAGGATGTGCTTGAAGCAGATCAGCGGCACCGAGAGCCCGAAGCTGCGCAGCGCCTGCACATACTCTTCCTCGCGCAGCGACAGCATGCTGGCGCGGGCCAGGCGATAGATGCCGCACCAGCCGCCGAGGATGAAGATGATCATGATGTTGGAAAGCGACTGGCCGAGGATCGAGACCAGCATCAGCACCAGGATCAGCTCCGGGAACGCCATGATGATCTCGGAGATGCGCATGCAGACGGCATCGAACCAGCCGCCGACATAGCCGGCATAGCAGCCGACGATCACCCCGATGATGGCCGAGACCACGGCGCTGCCGAGCCCGACCAGGATGGAGATGCGGCCGCCATAGAGCACGCGGGCGAATACGTCGCGACCGGTCTTGTCGGTGCCGAACCAGTGCTCCCAGGAGGGCGGCTGCAGCATGGCGCGCAGGTTGATCTTGGTCGGGTCCCACGGCGTCAGCAGCGGCGCAAAGATCGCGGCGAGGAGGATGATGGAAAACACCACCAGCCCGACCACCGCCAGCTTGTTGCTCATGAACTTCCGCACCAGCCGACTGCCGGTCGGGTGCTTCAGGCGGCCGGCCTCCTCGAGTTCGCGGATGCGATCGAAGCGGCGGTCGAAACGGGTGCGGCGGCGCGGAATTTCGGCGAGGGCCATGGCTAGTTCCCCAACCGGACGCGTGGATCGATGATGGCGGTGAGCACGTCGATGACGACGCTGACCACCAGGACGGTGACCACCGAGATCAGTGCGATGGCCATCACCACCGGATAATCCTGGTTGCGCACCGAAAGCACGAACAGGCTGCCGACGCCGGGCCACTGGAACACCTGCTCGACGATCACCGAGCCGCCGATCAGCGCCGGCAGGCGGAAGCCGATCAGCACCACTACCGGGGTGAGCGCGACGCGAAAGCCGTGCAGCAGGTTGACCCGCCATTCCGGCAGGCCCTTGGAGCGGGCGGTCTTGATGAAATCCTTGTTGAGCGCATCGAGCATGGCGGCGCGCGCATAGCGCATGACGCCGGCCGTCATCATGATCGACAGCACCAGCGCCGGCATCACCAGGTGCGGCAGCCGATCCCAGAAGGTGATGTATTGCGGCATCGAGCGGCCGCCCACCGGCAGCCAGCCGAGGTTCAGCGCAAACACGGTGATGGCAACGAGTCCGAAGAAGAATTCCGGAATGGAGACGCCGACCATGCCGACGACGGTCAGCGTGTTGTCGGTGGCCGAGCCGCGCTTCAGCGCGCTGATGATGCCGAGGATCGAGCCGAACACGGTCGACAGCACCAGCGCTACCGCTGCAAGCTCCAGCGTCGCCGGCAGGCGCCGCGCCAGGAGATCGGAGATCGGCACGCCGCCGGTGAGGGTATAGCCGAAATTGCCCTGCAACAGGCCCCACAACCAGATGAAGTAGCGGACGAACAGCGGCTGGTTGAGGCCAAGCGCCTCGCGCAGTTCCTCCAGCCGTTCGGGATTGGCGCCCGACATCTGTTCGGGGCTCAGCATGAAGGAGACGGCGTCGCCGGGGGTCGCGTCGAGACCGAGATAGATCAGGAAGCTGATGGCGATAGCCATCGGGATCATGATCAGAACGCGCCTGATGACGTAGGCTAGCACGCGGCGGTTTCCTTGAGCTGGCTGGGCAGTGAATGCTGGAGGGATGCCGCGACTGGGTCGCGGCATCCGGAGCGAGCGGGATCAGGCCTTACTTGTCGTAAGTGTTGATCCACATCATGCGGGTGTAGGGGATATCCATCGGCGTCAGCTTCATGTGCGGCATGGCTTCCAGTGCCTTCACGTCGCTGGTCACCTTGGTGATGGCGAAGTCGATGCGGTTGGCCGCAGCGTTCTTGACCATGTTCACGTCGCCGTCGGCGCTGGCGAAAGCCACGACCTGTTCGATCTTGGGCTTACCGAGGAAGTAGTCGTCGAACGGCAGCAGCGAGGCATAGTCACCGAAGGCGACGGTATCGACCTTGAACGGGCCGGAACCGACCGGCTTCTGCCAGAAGGCGTTCTGCTGCAGCACGGTCGGGTCGGTGCCTTCGAAGTACTTCTTGGGCAGCGGCGCGAACTGGCTGAGCGAGATCAGGACGTTCGGATCGAGCTTTTCGAACTTCAGCGTGATGGTGTTGCCTTCGGTCGAGATGCCCGAGATGTGCTCGGCTTTCTTGGCCACGTAATCGGCAGCGCCTTCGAGCGAGTTGAGCGTCTTGCCGACCACGCCGTGCAGGTTCGGTACGAACAGTGCCGCCTCGAAGCTCCAGGTGACGTCATCGACGGTGATCGGTTCGCCATCGTGCCACTTGATGTTGTCGCGCAGCGTCAGTGTCACGGTCTTGCCGTCGTCGCTGATGGTGTAGCTCTCGGCGAGGTCACCGCCGGCAACGCCCGTCATGGTCGGGTTGGCGAACAGCAGGCGATCGAAGACGAAGCGGTTGCCGACCCAGAGGCCGAGATTGGCCCACGGATGCTCGAAGTAATCGACCGGCGCACCGTTGGTGTAGAACACCTGCTTGCCGGAGGCGTCAGGCGTGACGGTCCAGTTCTGCACGTCCCAGTTGTAGTTGAACTGCTCGTTGCCGTAGGGGGCGCCGTTGCGGCTCAGCCGATCGCTCTCCACCGTGTACAGCTTCTGGTAGTAGAGCGGCACGGTGTAGACGTTGTCGTTCATCAGCTTTTCGATGGCGAAGAAAGCTTCCTTCTGCTTCTCCGGATCGGTGCTGGCATTGGTCGCGGCGATGGCCGCGTCCATCTCGGGGGTACCCGGGAACTGGTCGGAGCTGGCTTTGCCGGTGGCGTAGTCGTTGTAATATTCCTGCATCACGATGGCGGCGCGGGCGCCATAGCCGAGATCCCAGGAGACCAGCGACTTGTCGGTCGGGTTGGGCGGAATGGCGCCCAACGTCTTGGCGACGTCGCCGGTCAGGAGGCGCGCATTCATGTTGATGCCGACATCGGCGAAATAGGCCTGCAGCGCCTGCATCAGGTTGGCGGTGATCTGGTCATCGTAATAGTAGACCATCTCGAGGGTGCGGCTCGAATCCCAGCCGGCTTCCTTCAAGAGCTCGCGCGCCTTGTCCGGGTTGTAGTCGTAAGGGTTGAGGTCGGGGTTCTTGAACGGGCCATTGGGCAGCATGCCGACCGCCTTGATGGCGTTACCATCGAAGATGGTGTCGATGATGGTCTGCATGTCGATGGCGTAGGCGAGCGCCTGGCGGACGCGCACGTCCGAAAGCGGGTTGTTGTTGGTGGCTTGGGCGGCGGCAGTGCCGATCGCCGAAGTCGACATGAGCAGCGCCATGCCAAGTGCCAGCAATTTCTTCATGTGAATGGGTTCCCTGTTTAACTCACGGATAGTGATCCACGCGGACGTGGACCCCGACGGCGCCGGCCTTCCTTCTCATCCCTCCGAGTTGGAAACGGCCGCACGTGGTTCGGTGCCGACATGCAGGTCAGCGCCGGAAAGGGCCTGCCGCATGTAGGTAGCGTAGTTGCGCGAAAGGTGGACGGTCAGCACCCGCACCGCCTCGGTCTCGTCGCGGGCGACAAGCGCGGTGACGATGGCGCGATGCTCTTCGTTGCTGCGCCGATTATGGGTCACGACATCGAGGGGAGCCTCGCGGCGACGCATCAGGCGATCGACGAAGGCGTCGTGCAAGGCCACGAAGATCGGGTTACCCGGCACCTCGGCGATGGTGCGGTGGAAGCGCAGATCCATCTCGCGGAACAGCGGGTAGTTGCCGATGGCGCGCTCGCAATCCTCGATCGCCGCCAGCATCTTGCCCAGTTGCGCATGCGTCGCAAATTGCGCGGCGTAACGGACAAGGCTCATTTCGAGAAAGAAGCGGGCCTGCTCCAGATGGGCATTGCCCTCGCTGCCGCGAAAGAAGAAACGCGCCGCTTCGGCCGCCCCGGCCATCGCCTGCGCCAGCGTCGGGGTCACGACGCGCGGCCGAAAGCCCTTGCGCTGTTCGATCAGCTTCATGCCCTCGAGCATGGTGATGGCTTCGCGCACCACGGTGCGCCCGACAGCGAAGCGCTCACACAGGTCGCGCTCGGAAGCGATCATCTCGCCAGCCCGGATGGCGCCCGAGTGGATCTCCTCAGCCAGCGCCTTTGCGATGTCGGCAGCTTCCGTTGCCATGTGTGCGGTTCCCTCTTCCGTCACAACACGCAACCATAAACCGTCATATGGTGTCAAATAATTCTGTTTTGGTCGACCAAACTGCAAACGACGCCGCGAGGAGAAGGGCTGCAGTTGGCATGCGGAAATGGCGGATGACGCAGAAAGCGGGGCACGGCGCGCGCGCAGATGATCGACGATATCGTCCCGCTGAGTCACCAATTTCCCCCTGGTGGCCTGCATATGTCATTAACATAACAACATATCAGTTTGGGGTGGTCAAGCGACGGGTGTGCGTTGGGCGAATAGGTCCGTCAGGCGGAACACGGGCAGGATTTCTGGGGGTTTTGGGAGCCACACACACATTGAGCGCGCGGCGCACCCCTCCCCGTCGAGGGGAGGGTGCCGGCCGGGGCCTGCGGCTAGATCCGAGCCAAAGACTCGATACCCACCTCCCCCTCGACGGGGGAGGAAAGCGAAGCTTGGGAGCGTAGCGACCTAGCGTAGCTCGGAGGGGGGGCCCAGTGATCGCCGGCGCGTCCGGCCGCCCCCCCTCCACCGAGAGGCCGGCGGTTGGCCTAAACGCTCAGCTTGCCGATATCGTACTTGTCCGCCGAGCCGGTCGGGCGCCAGCCGATGACCTGTTTGGCGTGCGAGGTGTCGCGCCAGCGGCGCTGGTTCTCGGAGATGGCGTCGAAGATGTCGAAGCGGACGCTTTCGGGAGCGTCGAGGCATTTGTCGACCATCTGCACCGCATCGGCCTGGGAGAGGTAGCCGGGGAAGTGGCGGATCAGTTCGGGCTGGTCGGATGGCAGCACGGCGCCGAGCCGGATGCAGATCACCGACATACCGTAGCGGTCGGAGAACAGCCGGCCGGTGTTCTCGCCGAACAGCTTGCCGACGCCGTAGAAACTGTCGGGGCGCGGCGGATCCTTGTAGTCGAGCAGCTTTTCGCCTGGCGGCAGGGCCTGCAGCTGGTTGGCGGCGAGCTTGCCGTAGGGCGAGCCCTCGTACCACTCGTAACCACACATAGTGCTGCCGGTGCTCATGAACACCACCCGCTTCACCCCGGCCTCCTGCGCGGCGCGGAACATGTTGAGGGTGCCGCCGATGGTGTTCCGCATCACCTTGTCCCAGTCGTCGTACTCGTGGGTTTCGGCAGCGAGGTGCAGCACCATATCCATACCCTCGGATGCCCTACGGATGGCGACCGGGTCGGCGATTTCGGCCTGGGTGTGGACGATGCCGGGCACGACGCGGCGGCTGAGGCCGCTGAACTCATATTTGTCGGAGAGGTCGCGGATCACCAGCCCGCCGATCAGGCCGCTGGCGCCGGTGACGAGTACCTTGGGTTTGTTGGCCATTCGAATGCATCCCCCTGCATTGATCGGTTAAATATAGCGTTAGCATGATAACATGCCTTTACTGGAGTCAAGCGAGTAGAACGGTGAGTTCGACTGCGGTTCGTCTGGCGGAACAGCGGCATGCCGGATCATGGTGCAGCGTCAACGGCTTTCGACTTTTTGCGCAGTGCGCGACGCTCGGGTCCGATTGACAGCACCAAATATGCCGTTAGCATAACAACATACTTGGTTGATTGAGGGGCGTTGTCGGTGAAGCGAGTGCTTATCGTGGGGAGCGGCGGCATCGGCCGACGCCATCTCAAGGGCTACAGCCTGACAGGCCGGGCCCAGCTCGCCATCGTCGAACCCGATGCCGGCCGCCGCGACGAGGCCAAGGCGCTGTTCGGCATTACCGAGACCTATACCGATATCGGCGAAGCCGACCTCGGGAGTTTCGACCTCGCGGTGATCTGCGCACCGGCGAACTATCACGTAGCGCTGATCAAGCGCTGCGCCGAGGCCGGGCTCAACTTCCTCGTCGAAAAGCCCCTCTCGGTGACCATGGACGAGGTCGACGAAGCGCTGGCGCTGGTGAAGACGAAAAACCTCGTGGCGCGGGTCGGCTATGTGCGGCGCGTTGCCGATGAAGTGGTGACGCTGCGCCAGCAGATCCTCGACGGCAAGATCGGCACGCTGCGGCTCGCCTATCTCAACTCGTCGCAGGAATTCCCGAAATACCGGCCGGATTTCCAGCGCACCTATTATGCGCGCCCCGAAATGGGCGGCGGCGCCATTCTCGATGCGGCGAGCCACCTGTTCGACATGCTGATCTGGCTGATGGGCAAGCCCACCGATGTCAGTTGCCTGTTCGACCGGCTGGTGCTCGAAGGCACCGATACCGAGGACACCTGCCTCGTTTCCATCCGCTTTGAGAGCGGAGCGATGGCAAACGTCACCATCAACCAGTTCCAGAAACCCAACATCGCGCGCTTCGAGTTCATCGGCACCAAGGGCAACCTGATGCTGGAACACTCGACGCTGAAGTTCGCCGACGACGACAGCGGCAAGTGGCGGGACGAGCGCGACTTCATGGCCGGGCTGGTGCCGACCGAGGCGCACCAGGCGCGCTTCCGCATGCAGGCCGACGCCATGCTCGATGCGATCGACGGCAAGCCCTGCTGGCTCGCGACGCTCGATGATGCGCGCGACAACCTCAGGGTGGCGCTCGCCGCCAAGCAATCCTGGCTCGAAAAGCGGATCGTGAGTCTCTGATGTTCGACTTCAAGGGCAAGACGGTGCTGATGGCGGGTGGTGCGGGCTACCTGGCGCTGCCGGTGAGCAAGCTCCTGGCACAGCAGGGCGCCAACGTGGTGCTGGCCGATATCAACCCGGAACGGCTTGCAGCAGCCGAGGCCGAACTCAAGGCGATCGGCGGCGGGGTGCTGGCGCTGCCGCTCGATATCGGGGACGAGGACTCGATCCTCGCGGCGGTGCGCGGCGCGGCCAAGCAATTTGGCAAGCTCGATGGGGTGGTGAACGCCACCTTCGGCTCGACCGGCAAGCGCTTCGAGGACCTGACGGCGGCGGATTTCGACCGCACCAACCGGCTGAACCTCACCGGCAGTTTCATCCTTGCCCGCGAGGCGGCCAGGCACATGGGGCCGGGCGGCGCGATGGTGCTCTATGCCTCGATGTATGGCGTGGTGGCGCCCAACCCCGCGAACTACCCCGGCAACATGGCGCCCAACCCGATCGAGTACGGCGCCGGCAAGGCCGGCATGATCCAGATGGTGCGCTACATGGCCGGGCATTTCGGCCCCGCCGGCATCCGCGTCAATGCCGTGGCGCCGGGCCCCTACCCGCATCAGGCGACGCAGGACAATGCCGAGTTCATGGCGAACCTGTCGCGCCAGACCATGCTCGGCCGGATCGGCCGGCAGGACGAAATGGCCGGACCGACGGTGTTCCTGCTGAGCGACGCCGCAAGCTACATCACCGGGCACTGCCTCAATGTCGATGGCGGCTGGACCGCCTGGTAGGGAAGTTTATCGATGAGCGTTCTGCCGATCACCCGGGATGAAATCCGTCTCGCCATGCTGGGCATGGTGGAGGGCAACGGGCACCCCTATTCCTGGAGCATCATCATCAATGGCAGCTACGACGCCAAAGCGCTCGCCGCCTGCCCCTACCCGGTGATCAAGGACTATATCGCGAAGCAACCCGTGGGATCGCTGGGCATTCCCGGCGCCCGGGTCACGCATGTCTGGACCGACGACCCCGCCGACGCCGTACAGGTCGCCGCGGTGGCGCATATCCCCAACATCGTCGAGCGGGCCGAGGATGTGATCGGCGAGGTCGATGCGGTGCTGGTTGCCACCGACAAGGGCTTCGAGCATGTCGAGCGGGCGCGGCCATTCATCGAGGCCGGCATTCCGGTGTTCATCGACAAGCCGCTCTGCGACAACCGGCTCGATCTCGCGACGTTCTCGAGATGGGTGGCCGAGGGCCGGCCGCTGATCAGTTCGTCAGCCATGCGCTTTGCCAAGGAATATGTGCCCTACCACCGCGCCACGCATGCACTCGGGCAGTTGCGCCATGTCAGCGCCACCATGGCGAAGTCATGGGAAGCCTATGGCATCCATGCGCTGGAGACGGTCTACCCGATCACCGGGCCGGGCTATGTCTCGGTGCAGAATATCGGCGATGCCAACTCCAACATCGTGCACCTGCGCCACCGCGACGGCATCGACGTGACGCTGCAGGTCACCAAGGATATGGGCGGCGGCTTCGGCATGGTGACGCTGGCCGGCACCGCGGCCGGGCTGCAGCTCAAATTCTCCGACACCTACCACGCGTTCCGCACCCAGCTCGTCGGCTTCGTCGATTACCTCCGCACCGGCAAGCCGCCGGTGCCATGGGAGGAAACGCGCGAACTGATGCAACTGGTGATCGCCGGCATCGAGAGCCGCGAACAGGGCGGCCGCCGCGTTTTCCTCAGCGAGATGGACTGAAACATGCAGGTACTCGAGAGCTTCTCGCTTAAAGGCAAGGTCGCGGTGGTCACCGGCGGGGCCGGGCTCTATGGCCGGCAGATCGTTGCGGCTTTGGCTGAGGCGGGCGCCAGGACCTTCATTGCGGCGCGGGACGTCAGCAAGCTCGAGGCGGTCGCAGCCGAAGAACGGGCCCGCGGCTTCGATGTCACGGCGCTGCCGCTCGACCTCTCCTCCGACGAGTCGATCGAGACACTGCACCGCGAGGTGATCGCGCGAGCCGGCCGCTGCGACGTGCTGGTCAACAATGCCGTCACCCGTTCGGCGCTCGATGGCTGGGCGCACGAGCTCGACGCCTTCGACAGGAGCCTGCGCGTCAACGCCTCGGCGCTGTTCAAGATCACCGAGCTGTTCGGCCGCAACATGCGGGCGCAGAAATCCGGCTCGATCATCAATATCGGCTCGATGATGGGCATGGTCGGGGTCGAGATGGCGAATTACGAGGGCACCGACATGACGCCCAACCCGTCGCCGATCTACCACTACGAAAAGGGCGGTATGCTCAACTTCACCCGCTGGGCGGCGAGCATCCTCGGCGCCGATAATGTACGGGTGAACTGCCTGTCGCCGGGCGGCTTTTTCAACAACCAGCCGGCGCCGTTCGTCAAAGCCTACAGCGCGCGCACCCAGCTCGGCCGCATGGCCAACGAAACCGACCTGAAGGGCGTGATCGTCTTTCTGGCATCCGACGCCTCGGCCTATGTCACCGGCACCAATATCCCAATCGATGGCGGCTACACCGCCAAATAACCCCTCCGGAGGAGCTTACCTTGTCCCAGACGCAGCCTTACGCCGCGACGCCCCCGACGCGCTTCCGCATGCGGCCGAGCCGCGTGCTGCGCACCATCCGCGAGGGCAAGGTCGCCCGGGTGCTGAAGCTCAACATCGCCGACGCCAAGATCGCCGAGATCTTCGCCGCGGCGCAGCCGGATGCGCTGTGGCTGTGCATGGAGCACACCTCGGCCACCTGGGAGCAGGTGGAGCACCAGATCCGCGCCGCCAAGCTCTATGACGTCGATACGCTGCTGCGGGTGTCGCGCGGCAGCTACAGCGACTACATCCGCGGCTACGAAATGGATGCGACCGGCCTGATCGTGCCGCACATCATGAACGCCGATGACGCGCGCAAGGTGCGCGACATCACCAAGTTCGCGCCGCTCGGCAAGCGCGCCGTCGATGGCGGCAACAATGACGCGCAGTTCACCCGTGTCGGCTTCCTCGATTACCTCAAGACCGCCAACGAAGAGCGCTTCGCCTGCTACCAGATCGAGGATCCGGAAGCGCTCGAGCATCTCGAGGCGATCGCCGAGATGGATGGGGTCGATTGCCTGTTCTTCGGCCCCGGCGATTATTCGGTGGCGAGCGGCATTCCCGGGCAGATCCAGCACGACGAGATCAAGGCGGTGCGCAAGCGCGTCGCTCAGGTGGCACGGAAGTACGGCAAGATCGCCGCGACGGTGACCAACCGCGACCTGATCGGCGAGTATGTCGACATGGGGTACAATTTGCTGTCCGTCGGCGCCGATGTGATCGCGCTGGCGAACTATGCCGACGAGTCGATGGCGGCGTTTGATAAGGCGTTGGGGTGACACCAGCCGTCAGTGCCGGCGGCCCCACCCCACCCTTGATCCCTCCCCATCAAGGGGAGGGAGAGACGACTGAGAGTTCAGCAGGCTCGATCGGCCTCCCTCCCCCTTGTGGGGGGAGGGAATGAGGGTGGGGGTACCCCACGCTCCGGCGCCAGTCGCTTACGGATGAAACGTCGCCGGCATGCTCATGACCTGCTTGCCGGGCTTCCGATCCTCGAGGTTGGCGTAGATGTCGGCGAGGACCTGCTGCATCCAGGCGGCGGAGTCGACGTTGAAGCTCGGGCCGTCATTGTCCAGCGAATAGCGGTAGGCCTTGGTCGGCTTGGTCGCCTTGGCGGCGATCACCGGCACCCAGCTGTGGTGCATGTAGCCGCAGACGATATCGGGCTTGTAGCTCTTCAACACCGCCTCGAGCTCGGCGGTGTCGCTCTGGCCGGTTTCCTGGTTCACCGAGATGACACGCAGGTCCTGCTCGGTTTTGGTCGAGGCGTGGGCGCGCCGGATGCTGGCGAGGCGCGAAGCCTGCTCGCTCGAATTGATGGTGGTGTTGAGGTAGAGGTACTTGAGCTTCTTGCCGTCGTTGAGCCGGAACATCTCCATGAAGGCCGGCTCGAAATCGATGCGGTAGGCGTGGTAGGGCAGATCCTCGATGACGAGGTCCATGATCGCCACCTGCGCCGAAGTCTCGGGCAGCTTGTCGATCTCGGTCTCGGGCGTGATGCCGGCGAGCACCACGACATCGAGCGCATCCCACACATGGGTCGGCATCGACTTGTGGGTGAAGCTGCCCAGAATGAACTCGTGGCCGTCGGAGACCACGGCCTTTTCCAGCGCCACCACCAGCTTGGTATAGAACTCGTTGTTGAAGATGCCGCCGCCGACGATGTCGCGGTTGTAGAAGAAGCCGATGCGGTGATGCGCTTCGGTCCACGGCGTTTCGACGAGGAAGGAGCCCTTGCCCACCTGGCGCCGGATGATGCCCTCGGCTTCGAGGTCCTTCAGCGTCTTGATCACAGTGATCAGCGAGAATTCGCAGAACTTTACGATCTCGTTCTGCGACTCGATCTTGTCCCCGGCTTTCAGGCCGTTGGTTTTCCAGCGCCGGAACAGCATATCCCTGAGCTGCAAGTGGCGTGGCGACAGGTCGATACTCAAGCCAGGACTTCCCGTGACAGGTTATTGCCGAAGATTCCTCCGGCGACATATAGCACCGCGCCTGCCCTGCCGATCACAGAGGCACTTCAAGGTGCCATGTTTCCCCTTGAATTCGCATGTTAGGTGGTTATCATGACAATATACTACGAGCATGGATTCTGCAAGTGAAGCAAAGATGGCGTAACGCCACGCTGGTGACCCCGGGCGGAGAAATCGGGCAGGATCTGTTGATCGAAAATGGCCGGTTCACCGGCATCGTAGGCCGAGACGCCGCCACTGGCACGGATTGGCAGGATGTCGATGCCAACGGCAAGCTGCTGTTCCCAGGCATCATCGACCTGCTGCAGCACGGCATGGACGTCTACCTCTACAACGACACCCTGCCCGGCTGCGTTTCGGACAACTCGACGCTGCTGCTGTCGCGCGGCGTCACCGGGTTCCTGCCCTCGATCAGCTGCCTGCCGCCCGAGGACATGGAGCCGACGCTCACGCGGCTCGCCGCGGAGGTGGAGAAGGCGACCGGGGCACGAGCGCTGGGCATCCACAGCGAAGGTCCGGTCTTTGCCTCGCCCGGCGCACACAACCCGCGCAACCTGCAAAAGCCGAGCGTCGAACTCGCAGAGCGGATGCTCGCCGCCAGCGATGGGCGGCTTAAGGCGGTGACGCTGGCGCCGGAACTGCCCGGTGCCGAGGCGTTCATCAAGCGGCTGAAAGCCGATGGGGTCAGCATCCATCTCGGCCACAGCCAGGCGGTGCCCGACGACGTGGCGCGCTATGTCTCGTGGGGCATCGATGCAGTGACCCACATGTACAACGTTATGCGCCAGCCCGAGCCGGGCAATATGGGGCTGCACGTGCTGTCGCTCACCGATGCCCTGCTGGCCGAACCGCACCTGGCGCTGGGGCTGATCTGCGACGGCATCCACGTCTCGCCCAAGCTGATGCAAATCCTGGCGCAACTGCCGGTCGACCGGGTGTTCCTCGAGACCGACGCCAACAAGTATGCCGGCGCCGAGGACATGGAGTTCGAGTTTTATCCCGGCCAGTGGGTACGGAGTGCGCGCGGCAAGGCGGTGGTCGATCGCAATGGCGGGCTTTGCGGCTCGTCGCTGACCCCGGACGAGGCGATGCGCAACTACGTGACCATGGTCGGCGCCGACCTCACCCGCACTGCCCACGCCACCAGCCTGGTGCCGGCCAAAGTGCTGGGGATGGAGAAGGATATCGGCTCGATCGAGGTCGGCAAGCTAGCGGATTTCGCGGTGCTCGCCCCCCAGACGCTGGAGATCGAAGCGACAGTGGTGGGCGGCGAGACGCTGTTCAAGCGCGCCGCTTAAGACGCGGCGCAACGGCTTTCGGGGGGAGAGGCCAATGCGGATCATCGCAGCAGGAGTTCTGGGGAAGGCCGAGCCGGGAACGGTTCGCGCCAACCTGACCTTCCCGTCGGTTACCGCGCTGGCGGATGGCTCGCTGCTGGCGACGCTGCGGGCGGGAGACGAGAAGGATACCCCGAACGAGCGGATCGCCTTCTATCGCTCGAGCGACTGCGGCCTGACCTGGTCGGCGCCGAGCTATCCGTTCGAGCCGCCCGAGTTGCGTGGCACCGGCGGCACGCTGAAGCTCTGCTATATCACCGAACTCGGACCCAACCGGCTGCTGGCGGCAGCGATGTGGGTCGATCGCACCAGCTATCCCGGCAAGCCTTTGTTCAACGCCGAGACCGAGGGCTGCCTGCCGATGGTGATCCTCCTCGCCAACTCCGCGGACAATGGCGCGAGCTGGACCGACTGGCGCGAGGTGCCGATGCCCGCGGAGATCGGCCCGGCCAGCCTCACCAGCCCGGTGATGCGGCTTGCCGACGGGCGGCTGGCGATGAGCATCGAGACCAACAAGAGCTATCTCGACGCCAGCAAATGGCTGCAGCGGGCGGTGTTCTTCCACTCCGCCGACGAGGGGCAGAGCTGGAGCGGGCCGGTGACCGTGGCTGAGGACCCCCGCGGCCGGATCTTCAACTGGGACCTCCGCTGCGCCGTGGCGCCGGACGGCCGGGTTGGCTCGTTCGCCTGGACCTATGACACCGAGACGGCCAGCTACCTCAACATCCACCGCCGCATCAGCGCCGATGGCGGGACGAGCTGGAGCGCAGCAGAGGATATCGGCTTTGCCGACCAGGCGGCGCGACCGGCAGTGCTGCCCGATGGCCGGGTGGTGCTGGCCTGGGTGGATCGGTTCGGCTCGCAGTCGATCCGGGCGCGCGTGGCGGCAAGACTTGACGCGCCGTTCGCGGCCGAGACTGAAGTCGAAGTGTATGCGCACGCCAAGGCGCAGGCAGCGAGCAGCGATACCGGCGACATGCTGGCCAGCATGGATGTGTGGAGCTTCGGGCTGCCATCCGCCACGGCGCTGCCCGATGGCGATGTGCTGGTGGTGTATTATGCGGGGGAGCCGAAGGCGCTGGATGTGCGGTGGGCGAAGATCAGGGTGTAGGCCCCCTTCCCTCCTCCCCTCAGGGGTCGCAGGACGAGGGCGTAGCCCTCGCCTGGAGGTGGCCGAAGGCCGGTTGAGGGGTGAAGCGACTCCATACGCGCTCGTTGAGAAGCTGAACCCCTCACCCAAGTTCCGCTACGGACCTACGGTCCTAGCTGCACTACCCTCTCCCCTCAGGGGCGAGGGGGTGGCTGCCGCTGATCCTGTTCACCCCGCCAGCACCGGCCGCATCGCCAGCGCCAGCAGAATCAGCAACGCGCGGTGCGGTTGTTCGATGTCGCGGGTGCCATCCATCAGCTTGAGCACAATGCCGGCTTCGGGGTGGCCGCTGCGCTCGATATAGGGGCGGAGGTCCTGCAGCGCGCGGAAGGCGGTGCCGGTGCTGCCTGAGCTCAGCGCTGCGGCAGCCTGCAGCATGAGGCGCGAGTGTTCCTCGTTGGAGCGTTTGCGGAGGCTGTCGCTCAACCGGCCGAACAGGCCGGGCAGCCGATAGCCGAGCACCTTTTCCTCGTGCCGCCACTCGCGCGAAAAGCTCTCTTCCCAGTCGAGGATCTTGGCCAGGGCCAGGAGCACCACCTTGCTGCGCGGCTCGCCCACCATGCTCACCGCATCGCCAGCCAGCTCCCGGTAGACCTGCAGCAGGCCATCGACGCTCTGGCTGTCGCGGAACTTTCCCAGTGCCGAGACGGCGGCCAGCCGGGCATCGATTTCGGGATCCTCGGCCAGCAGCTGGCGGATGCGCGGCAGGTGTTTGGTGTCGCGGATATCGCCGAGGGTGCGGGCGGCGCGGGCGCGGAGCAGCGGGTTGGGGCTATCGAGGAAGCGGGCGATGGCGTCGCCGCTCTGCGTCGCCTTGATGCGGCCAAGCGAGTTGAGCGCCGCATATTGCAGCTCGACCAACCCGTCATAGGCGAGCATCGATTCGAGCGCCCGGACCACTGCCGGGCTCGGCGGCAGATGCCCGAGCGACTGGATTGCCTCGTGCCGCACATCGAATGACGGGTCGCTCAACGCCGCGATCAGCTCTTCCTTGACCAGCGCGCTGCGGGTCTTGCCGAAGCCATAGGCGAGGTCACGGCGGCGCTCTTCGGAGGTCAGCGCGCCGTAGCGGTGAATGCCCCAGAGCGCGCTGAGCGGCCGGCCGCGGCCGAACTGGCCGAGGAAATCGCGCACACCGGTGGCGCCTTCCTCCTTCAGCATGGCAAAGGTGATGGCGGAGATCACCACCATCACGGCGCTCAGCGCGAACAGCGTCTCGAAATTGCCCAGCGTCACACCCGAGATGACGATGCTGTTGCTGGCGAGCAGTTCGAGCAACCAGCCGGCAAGGAAGGCGGCGCCGCCACCGATTAGGCCGTCGGTCATGTAGGCGAGCGTCATGTAGCTCTCCTTTCTGGCCGGCGGCACGTAGTTGAGCATGTAGATGCCACCCACCGAGATGGCGCTCTGGAACAGCATGCCGAAGACAAAGAAGATCGCGCCGACGACGAAGATGGTGCCCGGCGTATCCTTGGTGACGAACATCAGCGCGATCAGCATCGCCACCTGCAGTGCCTGTAGGGTGACGCGGATGGCGCGGGTGCCGTAGCGATCGACGAACCAGCCGGAGGCGACGCTGCCCAGCGCAGCGCCGACCGGAATGAAGGCCGCCATCAGGACAATCTGGCCGGAGGAAATGCCTAGCCGCTCGCGGAAGAACAGGAGGATGAACAGGTTGATGACGGTGTAGACGAGGAACTGCGTGCCGGAGGAGACGAGGTAGAGCAGGAAGTTGCCGTCGCGCAGCGGCACCTGCATGGCGCGGATGGCATCGAAGCCGCGGGCCGAACCGGGGCGCGGCTTGCCGCCGCCGAGCCCGAACAGGGTCGATGCGGCGATGACGCCGAGAATGAGCCCGATGGCGAAGACCGGAAAGAACCGCTCGATGCCGTGCTGGCCATCGAGCCAGAGCTGCACCAGCACCGAGCCGACCAGCGCCACCGGCAGGTAGGCGACGGCAATGCCGCCGGTCAGCCGGCCGCGAATGAAGCTCGGCATATATTCCTGCGACCACGGCCAGATCGCCGTTTCAGCGAGGGTGCGGAAGATCGAAAAGCCGAGCATGGCCGCGAACAGCACCCAGAACACCATGTCGGCGTTGCCCTGGAACATTGGCGCCACGAGGATCAGCGACAGGCAGAGATAGCGGGTGAGCGAGGCGTAGCCGGCCACCCGGCGATGGCCGAAGGCCATGACGATGGGCAGGAACACCACCGCGATGACCTGCACGAACGGCATGATGCCGCCGATCAGCCCGATGCGATCCTTGGGGACGCCCAGCTCGGCGGCGAACAGCGCCAGCGGCGAGGTGACGGTGCAGAGCAGCGCCGCCGCGGTGATGATGTTGAAGGCATAGAGATAGGGAATACGCCGGATCTTGTCGAAATCCGACTGCTCCTCATACTCGGCCGCAACGACGCCGACGCCTTCAACCCGCGACACGATACTTGTCCTCCCATCGACTCGCGTTGCTTCAGAGCGCGATCCGATAGCCCTTGATCACATACTGGCTCTGCTCGAAACTCCAGCAGGCGGCGAAGATTTCCCCGTTGGCGAGGCGCAGCAGCGACGGCTGGCCGAACTTCAGGCTGCCGAACTGCTTCTTGATGTCGGCGGAATCGCTGCCCATCGCCGCGTCGTTGAAGAGGTTCAGCTCTGCCTCGACCTTGAAGCCATTGGTGAGATCGACGCGACGGACGATCAGCCCGACCGGCGCTTCGCGATGCGAGTGAATGGTCAGCGCCTTGCCGCCGCCGAGCGACATGAGGTTCGAGGCCTGGCCGCGGATGCCGGTGTCGATCGCCGGTGCGAAGGTCTCGCCGCCATCGTTGGAGATGGCGACGTGGTTGGCGAGATTGGCGCCCGCCGCATTGTCATAGGCCCAGAAGATCACCGCGACACGGCCGTCGCCGAGCTCGGCGATGCGGCTTTCCCAGGTGGAGACGTTGCCTGCCGCGGAACGATAGAACTCGGAGAGCTTGCGCCAGCTCCTGCCGTTGTCGTCGCTGGCGATGATCCAGCCGGCATGGCCGTCCTTGCCGAGATGGAATGGCGCGGTAGCTGCGATGATGCGGCCCGACGCGAGCTGGATTGCCGGGCCGGAAAGCTCGAGCGGCTGGCCCTCGATATCGAAATAATCAGGGACGCTCCAGCTGCGGCCGCCATCGGTGGAGGTGCTGGTCTTGTTGCGCAGGGTCAGCAGCTTGAAGGTGTCGGGGTCGACCACCGGGGTGAGCGGGGTCGGGCGGACGAAGACATAGCCGGTGGCGAGCAGCGTGCCATCGCTCAGCAGCAGCGGCTTGAAGCTCTCGGACTCCTCGGGCCGCACTTCGTGCTGGTTGAGGCGCACCGGGACCGACCAGGTGCGGCCATTGTCGGAACTACGGCTGACATGGGCGCGGGCGTCGGCGGCGTCGAAGGCCTGGCCGATGGTGAAGATGGCGACCAGCTCGCCGGAGGCCAGCTGCACGATACCCGGGAAGGTGGCCTGCCGGCTGACCAGCAGCGGATCGGGGTTGGCGTAGATCGTGATCTCTTCAAGGCGCTGCATCGAAAGCTCCGGTCAGGCGAAAGGGTTGGACCAGTGGCGATACTGGCCGGGGGTCTTGCCGCGCCGCTTACGGAAGGCGGCGGCGAGGGTGGCGGCGTGGCCGTAGCCGACTTCGGCGGCAATGGCGGCCAGCGACTTGTCGGTGGAAACCAGCAGCTCCTCGCTGCGGGTGAGGCGCAACTCCCTGAGATGCTCGCCGGCCGAGGTGTGGCGCGCCTTGCGGTGCATGGCGCGCAACGCGCTCTCGGAAATGCCGAGCAGGGCGGCCACGTCGGCGAGGGTGCGCATGCGGTGGAGGTTCTGGCCGGCCTGGGTCCAGGCGATGGTCAGCCGGTCCTCGTCGGCGGTCGGCACCTCGGGGGCACCACTGCGCTGGAAACCGTCGAGCAGCGACAGCAGCAGGCGCTTGCGCCGCGGCAGCTCGTCGGCGCGATGGCGGCGGGCGAGGTGCATGGCAAGGCGGATGAGGTTCTGCAGGTGCAGCGCTTCGTCCGGGTTGGGCAGCGCATAGCCCGGCCCGGCCGGTTCCCCGGCGATTGCAAAGTGGCAGATCGAGGCGGTGGCGAAGGCGCCGAGCGTCGCGCCCTGAAACTGGGTACCCGGCAGGATCAGCACGCCTGATGGGGCCACCAGTTCGAGTTTTACGCCGAGCTCTGGAAACCCAATGGCGACGCGCCCTTCGTGCACCCAGAACAGATCGTGGAACGGCCATCGTACGGGTCCGATCGGCATGCGACGGTTGATCCGACCGAAGCGGTGGTCGCGCAGCTCGAGTTGATCGGTGTCACAGGACATGGCGCCTCGCCAGTACCGGTTGACGACGGCAATCGGATTTCCTAACGGCCTGCCGTTCCGCGGCAGTGACGCGCTGACGGCGTTGGACTTTCATGGCTCGACACCGCGATATCCGCGCATGGAGGAGAGCCGAATGAGTGCCGCGATGCACCTGCCGCATGACAAGCTGAAACAGGATTTCGACCGCGACGGCTATATCGCCTTCCGGCCGCTGTTCGATGCGGCCCGGATGGCCGAGATCAACCGTGAGCTCGACCGGTTCCTGATCGAATGCGTGCCGCAGATGTCCGAGACCGAGGTCTACTACGAGGACAAGGCCAACCGCTCGACGGTCAAGCAGATGATGTACCTCGAAAAGTACGACAGCTACTTCAAGACGCTGCTCAGCGACGGGGTGATCAAGGAACTGGCCGAGACGGTGCTGGGCGAGGACGCGGTGGCCCAGAACATGGAGTATTTCAACAAGCCGCCGGGGATCGGCAAGCAGACGCCGCCGCACCAGGACGGCTACTATTTCAAGATCGCCCCGCCCAAAGCGATCACCGGCTGGCTGGCGCTGGAGGCGGTCGACGACGAGAATGGGTGCCTGCAATATGTCCGCGGCTCGCATGCGTTCGAGGGCTGGCGGCCGCATGGCCGTTCGCAGATTCTCGGCTTCTCGCAGGGGATCACCGATTTCGGCACCGAGCACGACGTGGCCAACACGGTGGCACAACCCGGACCGGCCGGGATGCTGCTGATGCACGACTGCAAGACGGTGCACTGGGCGAGCCCCAACCGTTCGCCGACCCGTTCGCGCCGCGCCCTGGGCTTCGTCTATTTCGGGGTCAGCGCAAGGGCGGACGAAGAGATGAAGCGGGCCTACCAGGCCAAGCTCGACGCCGAACTCAAGGCGGCCAACAAGATCTGACGGCAACACCGGATGGTGCGGCTCGAGCCGTGCCATCCGCCCCGGCTTGTCGGCGCGCTCCTCGATACCCAACGTCTGCCCGACCGCGCCAATGCGCGACCGCCCCTCAGCACCGCAACGGCACATCGACCATGTTACTATTATAACATGGTTATTTGGTCAAACGTCACTCGTCGAAGGCGGGCGCGAACTTCAATTCCCCCCGCGGCGGCGGGCCGGACAACACCAGCCGCTGCACGATGCTCGTGTCGAGATCGCCGTAGGCCAGGAGCCCATCGCTCTCGAACCCGACACGGCTGTAGATCTCCGGATTGCCGATCAGCGCCACGCCGGCGGCGCCCTGTTGCCGCAGCAGTTCGACGCCGCGTGCGATCAGCGCCTTGCCGATGCCCCGGCGCTGCCGGTCGGCACGCACCGAAATAGGCCCGAGGCCGAACCAGCCGGCATGTACGCCATCGATGGTGACCGGGGAGAAGGCGACGTGACCGACGATGACTCCGTCCTCCTCGGCGACCAGCGACAGGGTCAGGTCACCGGAGCGGCGCAAGCCCCGGATGATCGGCGCTTCGGTGCCGCTGCTGAACGACATCGGCTCGAATGCGACGCGGGTCAGCTCATGGATAGCGGCATCATCGTCAGGGCGTTCGCTACGTATCCGCACGTCGACCTCGAGAACTGGAAGGGAGCGATATTTCCTGCCGCGCCTTGATGACGCAATCCCCATCCGTTCGGACGGGGTACGCCCCCTACCTAACCATGCTACGGATATAGGTCCGCCGGCTCGCCCGGCGGTTCATTGCTTGAAAGGACAATAAGTGAAGCTCGAATCCATCGCGCTCCATCATGGCTACAAGGCGGAGGAAACCACCAAGGCGGCGGCGGTCCCGATTTACCAGACCACCTCGTATACCTTCGACAACACCCAGCACGGCGCGGACCTGTTCAATCTCGCGGTCCCCGGCAACATCTATACCCGCATCATGAACCCGACGACGGCGGTGCTCGAGCAGCGCGTTGCCGAGATGGAAGGCGGCATTGCCGGCCTCTGCGTCGCCTCGGGCATGGCGGCCATCACCTATTCGATCCAGGCGATCGCCGGCGTCGGCGACAACATCGTTTCGATCAGCCAGCTCTATGGCGGCACCTACAACCTGTTCATGCACTCGTTCCCGCGCCAGGGCATCGAGGTGCGGATGGCCGATCAGGGCGATTTCGAAGGGCTGGAAAAGCTCATCGACAAGAACACCAAGGCAGTGTTCTGCGAATCGATCGGCAACCCGGCCGGCAACGTCGTCGATATCCAGCGGCTGGCCGAGATCGCGCACCGCCATGGCGTGCCGGTGATCGTCGACAACACGGTGGCGACGCCTTACCTCTGCAAGCCGTTCGAGTTCGGCGCCGATATCGTGGTGCACGCGCTGACCAAGTATATCGGCGGGCACGGCAACTCGATCGGCGGCATCATCGTCGACTCGGGCAAGTTCGACTGGGTGAAGAACAAGGACCGGTTCCCGATCCTCAACGAGCCCGATCCGTCCTACCATGGCGTGGTCTATACCGAGGCACTGGGGCCGGCGGCCTATATCGGACGCTGCCGCGTGGTGCCGCTGCGCAATACCGGTGCGGCGCTGTCGCCACACAACGCCTTCCTGTTCCTGCAGGGGCTGGAAACGCTCGGCCTCAGGATGGAACGGCATTGCGAGAATGCCGAGAAGCTAGCCGCCTGGCTGAAACAGCACCCCAAGATCAACTGGGTGAACTACGCCCAGTTGCCGGACAGCAAGTACAACGCCACGGCCAAAAAGATCACCAAGGGCAAGGCCTCGGGCATCATCAGCTTCGGCATCAAGGGCGGCGCCGTCGCCGGCGGGCAGTTCATCGATGCGCTGCAGATGATCCTGCGCCTCGTCAATATCGGTGACGCCAAGTCGCTGGCCTGCCACCCGGCGTCGACCACGCACCGGCAGCTCGGCCCGGAGGAACTGGCCAAGGCCGGCGTCTCGGAAGACCTGGTCCGCATCTCGGTCGGTATCGAGCACATCGACGACATCATCGCCGACGTCGAACAGGCGCTGGCAAAGGTCGCTTGACCTAACCACATACTACTCCGCCGGCGCGACCAACGCGCCGGCGGCCCCGAAAGGCTCATGACGTGACTGTTCCCGAAGGCCCCCGCCTCCACCCCACCGGCCGGCTGATCCCGCCCGATCTCGACGACGCCATGGTGACTGCGGTGGTCGAAGCGTTTTACGGCAAGGCGCGGCGCGACGAAGTAATCGGACCGGTGTTCAACCGGGTGATCCCGGAGGCCGAGTGGCCGGCACACCTCAAAACCATTGCCGATTTCTGGAGCTCGATGCTGCTCGGCAGCGGCCGCTATTACGGCCGGCCGATGCCCAAGCATATTGCCATTCCGGAACTCTCCGACCGGCACTTCGCCCGCTGGCTGAAGCTGTTCCGCGAGACGGCGGAAGAGCTCTGCCCGCCTGACGTGGCGGCGCTGTTCGTCGAGCGCGCCGAACGCATCGGCTACAATTTCCGCCTGCGCATCGCGCAGTTCCGCGGCCAGGACCTCGAAGCGGTGAAACCGATCCGGGCCGGCGACGAGGCTCCCGCAAAGGCCTGAGCGCCTGCCAGTTTGTGGCAAATTCCATCGGATTTACTGGCGCCCCGTTAGTCCGGCGGGCGCTAGCACGGACCTCCATGACCGGAAGGCGCCTCACCCGACCGGCCGCTAGAGCCTTTCGCCGTTCAAATGGAACGGCAAAAGGATCTAAGTCATTGTTTTGTCGCGCTTTCGAACCGGGAAAGCCTGCAACTCTTCCTGAAAGCGCTCCATGCGACACGTGAGGTATTCGCCATGGCTATCGATCTGGTTTCACTCATCAAGCAGTTCCTGACGCCTGACATGGTGCAGAAGCTGGCGGCGACGCTCGGGCTCGACCCAACCCAGGCGCAAACCGCCATCGGCGGCGCCATTCCCGCGCTGCTGGCCGGCATGGCCGGCACCGCCAAGCAGCCCGGTGGGGCACAGCGGCTGGCGGAAGCAGCGAACCAGCAGGCCTCGGCGCTCGACGGCTTTGCCGACCTGCTCGGCGGCAGCAGCCAGACCGGGCTGGTCGAGACCGGCTCGAAGCTGGTGGGCTCGCTGTTGGGCAGCAATACCCAAACCGCCCTATCCTCGGCAATCTCGACCTTTTCCGGGCTCGGCCAGGGGGCGGTGACGGCGCTGCTCGGCGCCATCGCCCCGGCAGTGCTCGGGATCATCGGCAAGCAGGCCGGCCCGCAAGGGTTCAACGCCGAAAGCCTCGGCGCGCTGCTCGGCGGCCAGAAGAACAACATTGCCGGCGCGCTGCCGCCGCGGCTCGGCGGCCTGCTGGAAGGCTCCGGCGTGCTCGACGGCCTCGAGGATGTGGCCGGCGCCGCCAAGGCGGCGGGCGCCTCGGCCAAGCAATATGCCGGCGCCAGCGCCGCCGCGGCGGCCAATGCGGCGCAAGCTACGGCGAAGAGCGGGCGTTCCTGGGCCGTGTGGGCCATCCCGCTGGCACTGGTGGTGCTCGGGCTCTGGTACTTCGTCGGCCGGCAATCGCCTGATACGCCACCGACACAGCAGTTCACCAACAAGGCGGTGGCGCCGGTGACCACCTCAGCGCCGCCGCTGCTGATCGGCAATGTCGATGTGGCGCAGACGCTGACCGACAGCCTCGGCACGCTCAAGACGTCGCTCGAAGGGGTCAGCGATGCAGCATCGGCGCAGACCGCCCTGCCGCAGTTGCAGAACGTCACCGCCGAGATCGACAAGGTCGGCGCGGTGCTCGGCAATGCCACGGCGGAACAGAAAGCCGCAGTGAAGGGCCTGGTCGACCCGATCGTCGCGCAACTCAACCCGGTGATCGACCGGGTGCTGGCGATCCCCGGGGTGGAGGCGCTGAAGCCGACCGTCGATGCGATCAAGGCGAAGCTGGCGAGTATCGCGACCTAGAAGAACGGCAGCGGACCGGTGCCTGGCTCGATCGGCACGTGATGCGTGACCATCCCGCGCGGGCGCCAGTGGTGCAGCAGCAGGGCCGCCGGTTCGACGAAGGACGCCGGCTCGGCGTGCGGCGCGAGGCGGAGGGCGATGGACGTGGTGGTGCTGGGGGCCGTCAGCAGCAGGCTGCCGCCGAAGCGCAGTGAGATGTGGCGGTGGACGTGGCCACAGAGCACCCGCTCCACCGCCGGATAGCGCGCGATGACCGCCGCCAGCCGTTGGCCGTTACGGCAGCGATAGGCGTCGATGAAGCCGATGCCGGTTTCGACCGGCGGCTGGTGCAGCATGATGAGCGTCGGCCGCTTCGGCTCAGCCGCCAGCGCCTGTTCCAGCCAGGCCTCGGTCGCCGCGTCGAACTCGCCGTGGTGGTGCCCGGTAACGCTGATATCGAGACCGATAACGCGGACCGGGCCATGAGCGCTGGCAACGAAGTGAAGCGGGCCGGTTGCCGGGAGATAGCCAAGATCGCCAAAGGCGGCGCGGAAGGCCTCACGCCCGTCGTGGTTGCCGGGGATGGCCAGTAGCGGCTGCCGAATCCCGGCCAGCAGCTGCCCGGCCAGCCGTTACTCCTCGGCCGCCGCATGCTCGGTCACGTCGCCCGTGAGCAGCACCAGGTCCGGGGCTGGATCGAGCGTTGCGAGGCGCTGGATGGCGGCCGCGAACATAGCGTTGGAGTCGACCAGCCCCTGGTAGAGCGTGCCGGGGGCGCAAAGGTGCGGATCGGAAAGCTGGGCGATCAGCACCGGCGGGTCAGACCTTCACGTAGTCGAACAGCACGCGGCGCAGTTCGGTTTCGTCTTCGGCTTCGAGGGCAGCGCCGAGGGCAGCGAGGGCCGGCAGCAGGTCAGCGGTCTGGCGGGAGCTGGTCGGCGAGCGCAGGATTTTCGGCTGCGTGGTGCGCAGGGCGTTGGCCGGGTCGAAGAACAGCTCCTCGAAGAGCTTCTCGCCCGGACGGGCGCCGGTCTCATGGATGGCGATGTCGCCCGTGGGATTGTCGTCGGATTTCACCGACAGGCCAGCCAGCCGGATCATGTTCTCGGCGAGGTCGCGAATCCGCACCGGCTCGCCCATCTCGAGCAGGAAGATATCCCCGCCCTCAGCCATGGCTCCGGCTTGCACGATCAATTCGGCAGCCTCGTGGATCGACATGAAGTAGCGGGTCATGCGGCTGTCGGTGAGGGTCACCGGACCGCCGGCGGCAATCTGCTCGCGGAACAGCGGCACCACCGAACCATTGGAGCCGAGCACGTTGCCGAAACGCACCGAACAGTAGCGCAAGCCGCTGCCCGTGCCGTAGTGGCGAACGATCAGTTCGGCCCAGCGTTTGGTCGCCCCCATAACGCTCGATGGCCGAACCGCCTTGTCGGATGAGATCAGCACGAAACGCTTGACCCCTGCCGCAACCGCCGCTTCCACCAGGATGCGGGTGCCCAGAACATTGTTGCGCACGCCCTCGAGCGCATTGGCCTCGACCAGCGGGACGTGCTTGTGCGCCGCGGCGTGGAAGATCACCTCGACACCCTGCCCTTCGAGCGTGCGGCGGACCAGCGGGGCATCGGCGATCGAACCCAGCACCGGGATGATCTCGACGCGAGCCAGGGTGCGCAGGTGCCGGTCGATCTCGTAGAGCGCGAACTCGTTGGCCTCGAGCAGTACCAGCTTGCGAGGCGCCCGCTGGACGATCAGCCGGGTCAGTTCCGAGCCGATCGAGCCACCGGCGCCGGTAACGAGGATCACCCGACCGGTGAGGATTTCGCCCATCAGTTCGGCATCGGCCGGCACGGCGGAACGGCCGAGCAGGTCGTCGATATCGATCTCACGCAGCTGGCTGATCAGATACTTGCCAGAAACGAGGTCGGCGATCGCCGGCAGGGCCCGGATCTTGATCGGGTGATGGCTGAGCTCGGTGACGATCTGGGCACGGCGCGTGGCATCGGCCGAGGGGATCGACAGGATCACCTCGCTGACGCCGCGGTTCCTGATCAGTTCTCCGAGCTTGGCTGGCGGGTCGACGCGGATGCCGGCGACATCGCGGCCCCACAGGCTGCTGTCGTCGTCGACGAAAGCCACGACGGAGCTCGCCCGATGCGCCCTCAGGGCCTCGGCGAGTTGGGTGCCGGCGGAGCCGGCGCCGTAGATCACCACGCCGCCACCATGGCCGCCATTGCGCTCCGGCAGCCAGAGCAGCGCCTTGGCGAGAAAGCGCGAACCGGCGACCACCACGGTGCCGAAGATGAAGTAGAACAGCGGCACGGTGCGCGGGAAGGTCGCGAGGCGCGTTGCCTCGGCGAGGAAGAGCGCAAACACCCAGAGCAGCGTTGCCAGCATCATGGCCTGGATGATGGTCCATAGCGCCCGCTCGGGCAGGTAGCGGATCACGGCGCGATAGAGTCCGAGCCGGATGAACACCGGCACGGCCAGAATCGGCGCCAGCAGCATCAGCAGGATGTGCGACATGGTGGGGGTAAACGCGCCGCCCAGGCGGATGGCGAAGCTCAACCACAGCACGCCGAGCAGGGCGAACGTATCGAAGCCGATCAGGATGGCTTGCTTCCAGCGACGCGGCAGTCCGCTCAGTCCGTCGCGGACCTTGTTCAACGTCATAAAAGAAACTCACCCGCCGCGGGCCGCGTGGCCTGCAGCCCCCGGGTTTTGTAACGATGCCGGCCGGTCTTTCCAACGCCTTTATGCTATGGCATCACAGCGCAAATCGCCGAACCAGGATTTCAACATGACGATCAGACTGCACCGGGGCGACCTGCCCGACCTTTCGCGCTATGGCCGGGAAGTGGCGATCGACACCGAAACCATGGGGCTCGACCCGCGGCGCGACCGGCTCTGCGTGGTGCAGCTCTCCCCCGGTGACGGCAGCGCCGACGTGGTGCAGATCCCGCAGGATCTGAAAGAAGCGCCGAACCTCACCAGGCTGCTGAGCGACCCTGGCGTCACCAAGATTTTCCATTACGCGCGCTTCGACATGGCCGTGCTGAAGCACCGTTTCGGCATCGTCACCGGCCCGGTCTACTGCACCAAGATCGCTTCGAAGCTGGTGCGCACCTATACCGACCGGCATGGGCTCAAGGACCTGGCACGCGAGCTGCTCAATATCGACATGTCCAAGCAGCAGCAGAGCTCGGACTGGGGCGCCGAGAAGATCTCCGAGGCGCAGCTCGACTATGCCGCTTCGGACGTGCTCTACCTGCACGACCTCAAGCGCCATCTCGACCGCATGCTCCGCCGCGAGGGACGGACGGAACTCGCACAGGCCTGCTTCGAGTTTCTCAAGCACCGGATCGACCTCGACCTGATGGGCTGGGACGAGACCGACATCTTCGCGCATAGCTGATGGCGTCGCTGGCCGCCCCGATCGACGATCGTGCCGCGCTTTACGCGCGCCTCAATCGTCGCAACCGGCTGGTCGGCGTGCTGCGCTGGCTGGTGCCGACGGGCGGCCTGCTGGTGTTCGTGGCCCTGCTGGCGATGATCGTCATCGACAATCTCAGCCAACGCTTCGGCTATTCGAACATCCGGATCGACCGGGACAACCTGGTGGTGGAAACCCCGCGGCTCACCTCCACCGGCGACGACGGCACGCTCTATGCGCTGTCGGCCCGGGCGGCCAAGGTCGCGCCGCTGCGGAACGACCTGATCGACATGCAGGATGCGGTGTTCACCATGACCCCGCTGGAGGGCGCCGCAATGCAGGCCGAGGCCGCCGAGGCGCAGTTCCAGACCAACGACCAGTTGCTGAACGTGCCGGGCATCGCCCATGTCACCAGTTCCGAAGGCCTCGATGGCACGCTCGAGAGCGTGTTCGCCGACCTGATGAACTGGAAGATGGTGGCAAGCGGCAAGGTCGACATCACCATGCCGAGCGGCTCGCACATCGTCTCGAACGGCATGACCTATGATCGCGAAACCGGCATCTACACCTTCAAGAATGCCAGGGTGACGCTGAACGCTACCCCGGGGGAAACCGAATGAAGCTGCTCGCGCCCCTCGTCTTCGGGTTGATGGCGCTGGCGGCGTTGCCAGCTGTTTCGGCCGAACCGGTCAACGTTTCGGCGGACGATTTCACCATCGACCAGAACAACAACAACGCCACCTTCAGCGGCAATGTGGTGATCACCCGAACCGGGCTGTCGCTATGGGCCGACAAGGTGGTGGTGCTCTATGGCAGCGGCGGGCAGACAGATATCGACAGCCTTACCGCCACGGGCCATGTGCGGATCAAGACCGACAGCCAGGACGCAACCGGGGCCAAGGCGACGTTCGACCCGGATACGCTGATCCTCAAGCTCAGCGGCAACGTCACGGTGGTCAATGCGCAGGGCAAGCTCAACGGGCCGGAACTGACCATCAACCTCGCGACCAACAGCTCGGTGTTCAAAGGCAGCGAAGGAGGCCGGGTGACCGGCGTCTTCACTCCGCAATGAACGAGGCGGTATCAGTCAGCGCCAAGGCGCCGGTCGACCAGACCGGCTGGCTGGTGGCGCACGGACTCAACAAGAGCTTCGGCAAGCGCACCGTGGTCGAAAATGTCAGCCTCGCGGTGCGGCGCGGCGAGGCCGTGGGACTGCTGGGACCGAACGGCGCCGGCAAGACCACGGTCTTCACCATGATCATGGGACTGGTGAAGCCGGACAAGGGCAAGATCCTCGTCGACGGGCGGCCGATCACCAATCTGCCGCTGTTCCAGCGCGGTCGGCTCGGCATCGGCTACCTGCCGCAGGAAAGCTCGATCTTTCGCGGCCTCAGCGTCGAAGGCAACATCCTCGCGGTGCTCGAAGGGCACGTGCCCCGGAAGGCCGAGCGGCTGGCTCGGCTAAACGAGCTCCTGGCCGAATTCGGCATCGCCCATATCGCCAAGTCGAACGCGCTGGCGCTGTCAGGCGGCGAACGACGGCGCGTCGAAATCGCCCGGGCGGTCGCCACCGACCCGCTGTTCATGCTGCTCGACGAGCCGTTCGCCGGCGTCGATCCGATTGCGGTCAGCGAAGTGAAGATGCTGGTCAAGCATCTGACGCGGCGTGGTATCGGCGTGCTGATCACCGATCACTCGGTCCGCGAGACGCTGTCGCTGGTCGACCGCGCCTATGTGATCCACGAGGGGCATGTGATGATCCAGGGCAAGCCCGACGTCATCGCCGCCGACCCGGAGGCAAGGCGGGTATATCTGGGGGATACGTTCGAAGTCTGACGGGTCAGCCGAGGTTTCGCTCAAAGAAACCGATCAGGTGCTCGTGGTGTTCGTTCTCGGCGTCACTTCCCGGCAGGTGATCCTGGCCCTCATAGAGGCGCACTTCCGGGCTGCGGCCATGGCGATGCAGACGTTCAGCCAGCCGCCGCGTCATCTCCACCGACCACACCCGGTCGGCGGTGCCGTGACTGAGGAATAGCGGGCCGGCATAGCGCTCGATCTCGATGGGCGTGGTCGGCAGCAACCCGTCCGACGAGCCCTTCCAGCTCCAGGCGCGATGGCCCGGATCCCACGACTGCCAGCCGGGATCACCAGCATCGCGCCAAGAACGGCTATCGAAGCCGCCGCAGATGACATCGGGCGGGCTATGAGCAGCAATGGCGTCGGGCATGCGCTGGTCCTGGTCGCGCGCCATCAGCGCGGCGAGCAGCAGAGCGTGCTCGGCACCGCGTGAGACGCCATAGAGGCCGAGCTTCGACCCAACCGGAGCGAAGGCGCGCAGAGCTGACATTGCCGCGACGGTGCGGTCGAGCGACACGTCGATGATGTTGCCGGCGTTCCAGGCATTGCCGCCCTTGGAGTAACCGAACGGGAAAGCCAGGAAGCCATGTGCCGCGAGGATCGCGGCGTTGCGGTGGCTCCATCCCGACCACGGGCCTTCCGAGCCATGCAGCAGCAGGACGGCCGGAAATGGCCCTTCGCCCGGCGGTCCATAGGTTGTGCCCCAATCCGGCAGCAGCCGTCTGACGATCTTGAGTGGCACCGGTCTCTCCTTATGGGTCACCATCCACCACGGTCGTCCTGGATACAACCGGATGCGGGGGAAATGCGCATGGCCGCTCAGGTGGCCGATCTTGGCACGGTTCTTGCTCCCAGTCCTTGCCCTTGCGCCGCCAATCATGCATGGATGGCGCCGGAAGCCTCACTTGGAGCAACGTGCGTATGGCCTTGTCGCCACGGCTCGAGGTGCGTCAGAGCCAGGGCCTGACGCTCACGCCGCAACTGATGCAGTCGATCCGGCTGCTGCAGCTCAGCCACCTCGAGCTCAACAGCTTCGTGGAGGCCGAGTTGCTGCGCAATCCGCTGCTCGAACGCGAGGATGGCGCGGAGCCGGGCGAGGACGCGACGGAAGCCCCGGAGCGGCCGACGGAACTGAACGCGGCCGAAGACACGGTCGACTATTCGGAGCGGATCCAGTCGGCCGACTCGATCGCGAACGGCTATGACACCGAGGTCGAGAACGTCTTTCCCGATCAGTCGGCGCCGGAGCGGCAGGTCGACTCGACGCAGTGGAACGAACGCAGCGGCGGAGACGGGGAGGCCGCCGATATCGATCAGTTCGTTGCGGCGCGGCCAACCCTGGGCGATCACCTCACGGCGCAGGCGGGGCTGATCATCGCCGATCCGGCCGAGCGGCTGATCGCGCAGTTCCTGATCGACAGCCTGAGCGAGGCTGGCTACCTCGCGGTCGAACTCGAGACCGTGGCCGAGCAGTTGGGCGCGCCGGTCGAGGCCATCGAAGCCGTGCTGCTGAAGCTGCAGGGGTGCGACCCCATCGGGGTGTTCGCCCGCGACGTGCGCGAGTGCCTGGCGCTGCAGCTACGGGAAAAGGACCGGCTCGACCCGTTGATGCTGCGCCTGCTCGACAACCTCGAACTGATCGCCCAGCACGATCTCGCGGCGCTGGCGCGTGCCGTCGGCGCGGACCGCGAGGACCTCATCGACATGCTGGGCGAGTTGCGCCAGCTCGACCCCAAGCCTGGCCGGGCCTTCGAAGCCGGTCCGGTGGAATCAGTGGTGCCGGACGTGTTCGTGCGGCCGGGCCCCGGCGGCGAGTGGCAGATCGAGCTCAATGCCGATGTGCTGCCGCGGGTGCTGGTCAACCGCACCTATTATGCCTCGGTGACCAAGAAGACCCGTGACACGGCGGAGAAAAGCTTCCTCACCGATTGCCTCGCCACCGCCAACTGGCTGGCCAAGAGCCTCGACCAGCGGGCGCAGACCATCCTCAAGGTCACCGCCGAAATCGTCAAGCAGCAGGACGGGTTCCTCGTCCACGGCATCACCCACCTCAGGCCGATGACGCTGAAGGCGGTGGCTGACGCCATCGAGATGCACGAGTCGACGGTGAGCCGCGTCACCTCGAACAAATACGTGTCGACGCCGCGCGGGCTGTTCGAGATGAAGTACTTCTTCACCACGGCACTCGGCTCATCGACCGGCGAAGGCGACCACTCGGCCGAGGCGGTGCGTCACCGGATCAAGCAGATCATCGATGCCGAGCAACCGGCCGACATCCTCTCGGACGACACCATTGCCGAGATGCTGCAAAAGGAACGCGGGATCGAAGTGGCGCGCCGCACCGTGGCGAAATACCGCGAGGGCATGAACATCCCCTCCTCGGTGATCCGGCGCCGCCAGAAGCGCGCTTTGGTCGCGGCGGGACGATAGCGCTTCGGCACCGCCGCTGTCGACACCTCGCATTTGAACCCAATGCCGATCCGCGCATTGCTCCTGGGGGAGGGGCGGACTAGACTCCCCTCACCGGGGTGACCACATCTCTTGGTGGCGGCCGCTCCGGCCGGCTGCACTAAAGAGAAAGAGGACCTCCATGACACTGCGCGTCTCAGGAAAAAACATGGATGTCGGCGATGCGCTGCGTATCAAGGCGCAGGGCCATTTCGACACGGTGGTGAAGAAGTATTTCGACGGCAACTATACCGGCCATCTCACGCTCGAGCCCGAGGGCTCGGGCTTCAATGCCCAGTGCATGGTGCACCTCGATTCCGGTGCCGTGCTGCAGTCGAGCTCCTATGGCGGCGATGCCCTATCGGCTTACCAGGGCATGGCCGACACCATCGAGAAGCGGCTGCGCCGCTATAACCGCAAACTCAAGGCGCACCGGCGTGGCGCCAACGGCACCGCCGAGGAAGCGCCATCCTACGTGCTCGCCGCCCCGGGCGAGGATGACGAGTTGCTGGAGGATTACTCGCCGCCGGTGATCGCCGAGGCCACCTCGAGCCTGCGGCAGATGTCTGTGGGCGAAGCGGTGATGCAGCTTGATTTGACCCAGGCGGAAGTGGTCGTATTCCGGCATGCTGGACATGGTGGCCTAAATGTGGTCTACCGCCGCGCCGACGGCAATATTGGCTG
>Ga0209902_100229_pt1 | contig 87593 bp, 71 predicted proteins | sample FECB27metaG_FD_188304 | JGI IMG/M metagenome (GOLD analysis project Ga0209902, IMG submission 188304) | Cyanobacterial communities from the Joint Genome Institute, California, USA - FECB-27 (SPAdes) (version 2) | ecosystem: Environmental > Aquatic > Thermal springs > Hot (42-90C) > Microbial mats... | reverse complement strand
GCTGCTTCGCAGCCGGGCGCCACTGCCCCCGCCGCATCGGCCGCGCCGGTCGCGATGGCCGCCGGGCCGTCCGACGAGGCGGTGATGAAGCTGTTCAAGCCGGGCAGCTACGACGTCATCCCGCACGATTCGATGCGCAAGGTGATCGCCCGCCGCCTGGTGGAGTCGAAGCAGACGATCCCGCACTTCTACCTCACCGTCGACGTCTCCCTCGACGCGCTGTTGAAGCTGCGCGAGGAGGTCAACGCCGCGGCCCCCGAGGTGGACGGCAAGCCGGCCTACAAGGTCTCGGTCAACGACTTCGTCATCAAGGCGCTGGCGTTGGCGCTGAAGCGCGTGCCGGAAGCCAACGTGTCGTGGACCGAGGGCGGCATGCTGAAGCACAAGGTCTGCGACGTCGGCGTCGCGGTCTCCATTCCCGGCGGGCTGATCACCCCGGTGGTGCGCGACGCGGACGCCAAGACGCTGTCGGTGATCGCCAACGAGATGAAGGACTTCGCGGCCCGGGCTCGCGCCCGCAAGCTGAAGCCCGAGGAGTACCAGGGCGGCTCCACGGCGGTGTCGAACCTCGGCATGTTCGGGGTGAAGGAATTCGCCGCCGTCATCAACCCCCCGCACGCCACCATCCTTGCCGTCGGCGCCGGCGAGAAGCGCCCGGTGGTGAAGGGCGACCAGATCGTCGTCGGCACCGTGATGTCGGCGACGCTCTCCACCGACCATCGCGCGGTGGATGGGGCGCTCGGGGCGGAGCTCTTGGCGGCGTTCAGGACGCTGATCGAGAAGCCGATGGCGATGCTGGTGTGAGCGGGGGCGGAGGATCAGTCCTTATGCGCTCCGTCATCCCCATCTTTGCGGCCGGCTTCCCACGGAGGCTGGCGGCGGAGCACTGTCACGAGTTCCGGAATCGGCACCGCGACTTGGTCGATGATGGCGCAGAAGTCCGCGAAGTTCTCGGTGGACATGCTGACGTCCGAAGCATCCAAGAGGATCGCCTCGGCAGCGCGAAGCGCAGCAGAGCGAACAAACTCCTGACGAGAGCAGCCGATCCGTCGTGCGGCATGGTCGAGCAGAGTGCGTTCGCCTTGTGAGAGACGCATCGAAAGCCGATGGACCCGATGACCGCTCGAAGCCGGCATGGTGTAGTGCTCTTGGGTACAACGCCGATTTCGAGTGCTACCACGAACGGTCATTTCACGCGATCGAGGGGAAGATGAAAGGGCTGTTGGTTTTCTCGGCTGTCGCGTGTGCCCTCACGATGGGATCAATGCCCGCCCATGCCGTCCTCTCGCCCTACTGGCAGCGCGTCACCGAAATGCAGGCGATCGCCGGCGACCAGGGGGTGGCGGACAAGCTCGAGGCGAGGGGGCCGATCGAGGCCAGCGGGCCGGACGCCTATGTGGTGAAGGCCGGCGGCTGCACGCTGCAGGTTTCGATCGTCGATGCGCCGCCAAAGGGCGAGCCGATGCCGGGGCCGAGGCAGTTCGACGTCCGCGTCGGTGCGCTGAGCTGCCCCTGAGCCGGCGGCCCCAAGCCATCGGGAGCAATGCCATCGGGACCAATGCCTGCGGGGCCCGAAACCCCTCGAACACTCACAAGCCTTGACCACCATCGCGCGACGCGGCACTCATGGCGGCGTGCGAACGTTTGCACAACCCTTTCCGCGACGGCGTCGGTGTCGTTCGTTGGCGGCCCCGCCGGCCGCGCAGACCAGTCCCGCGCGCTCCGCCGCTGGAGATTTCGCCGCCAACCTATAGGTTTGTGACGCGCTGCCGCAGAGCGGTGCGATCGCTCAAGAGGAAACGAACCGAGCCATGGCCGACACTTCCTACGACGTCATCGTCATCGGCGCCGGTCCCGGCGGCTACGTCACCGCGATCCGCGCCGCCCAGCTCGGCTTCAAGACGGCGATCGTCGAGAACAAGCACCTCGGCGGCATCTGCCTCAACTGGGGCTGCATCCCGACCAAGGCGCTGCTGCGCTCGGCCGAGATCTACCACTACATGCAGCACGCCAAGGACTACGGGCTGTCGGCCGGCAACGTCGGCTTCGACATCGGCGCGGTGGTGAAGCGCTCGCGCGGGGTCTCGCAGCAGCTCAACACCGGCGTCGGCTTCCTGATGAAGAAGAACAAGATCGACGTGATCTGGGGCTCGGCGACGCTCGCCGGCGGCGGCAAGGTTTCGGTGAAGCCGGCCGACGGCGCGCCGAAGGGAGCGCTCGGTGCCGGCGACTACACGGGCAAGCACGTCATCCTTTCCACCGGCGCCCGGCCGCGCGTGCTGCCGGGCCTGGAGCCCGACAAGAAGCTGGTGTGGACCTACTTCGAGGCGATGGTGCCGGACGCCATGCCGAAGTCGCTGCTGGTCGTCGGCTCGGGCGCCATCGGCATCGAGTTCGCCTCGTTCTACCGCACGATGGGCGCCGAGGTGACGGTGGTCGAGGTGCTGCCGCAGATCCTGCCCGTCGAGGACGCCGAGATCGCCGCCCACGCCCGCAAGCGCTTCGAGAAGCAGGGCATCAAGATCCTCACCGAGGCGAAGGTGACGGGCCTGAAGAAAGGCGCCAACGACGTCACCGCGACGATCGAGACCAAGGACGGCAAGACCCAGACGATGACGGTCGACCGGGTGATCTCGGCCGTCGGCGTCGTCGGCAACATCGAGGGCCTCGGCCTCGAGGCGCTCGGCGTGAAGACGGAGCGCGGCTGCATCGTCACCGACGGCCTCGGCCGCACCAACGTGCCGGGCGTCTATGCGATCGGCGACGTTGCCGGCCCGCCGATGCTCGCCCACAAGGCCGAGCACGAGGGCGTCGTCTGCATCGAGGCGATCAAAGGGCTGCACCCGCACCCGCTCGAGAAGGCGAAGATCCCCGGCTGCACCTACTGCACGCCGCAGATCGCCTCGGTCGGCCTGACGGAGGCGAAGGCGAAGGAGACCGGCCGCAAACTCAAGGTCGGCCGCTTCCCGTTCATCGGCAACGGCAAGGCGATCGCGCTCGGCGAGCCGGAAGGCCTCGTCAAGACGATCTTCGACGCCGACACCGGCGAGCTCATCGGCGCCCACATGGTCGGCGCCGAGGTGACCGAGCTCATCCAGGGCTTCGTCGTGGCGATGAACTGCGAGACGACGGAAGCCGAACTGATGCACGCGGTCTTCCCGCACCCGACGCTGTCGGAAACGATGCACGAGAGCGTGCTCGATGCGTATGGGAAGGTGATCCACGCCTAAGTGAACCCTGATGGCCACTTCCCCTTGGCCCCTTGTTCGTACATACTTCTGGTAGGTACAGCAGGAGGCCGAGGCCGTGGGCAGGACGAAGCTCTTCCTCACAAATCGTACGCAGGCGGTTCGCCTGCCGAAGGACGTCGCCTTTCCAGAGGGCGTCGAGGACGTGATCGTTCTCCGGGAGGGCGCTCGACGCGTCATCGTACCGGCTCACGCCCTGTGGGACGACTTCTTCGACCGACCGGGCATCGACATCGACCGTGGCGAGCAGCCGGAGGCCCAGAGCCGCGAGACCCTCTGATGCTTCGCTACATGCTCGACACCAACCTCTGCATCCGCATCCTGCGCGACCGGCCGAGGTGGCTCAGGCAGCGCTTCAACGATGAGGGAAACGCGCTCTGCATCTCAACGATCGTGCTGACCGAGCTCTTCTACGGTGCGGAGAAGTCGGCGCGGCCCCTGGAGTCGCATCGGGAGGTGCAGGCGTTCGCTGCGCGGCTGGAGGTGCTGCCGTTCGATGTGACCGCCGCGGCCCACGCCGCGGAGATTCGCCGCTCTCTCGAAAGCTCGGGTCAGTCGATTGGCGGCTACGACGTGCTGATCGCGGGTCACGCCCGGAGTCGCGGGTTGGTGGTGATCACCGGCAATCTGCGCGAGTTCAGCAGGGTTGACGGCCTGAGGGCGGAAGACTGGCTTGCGGAAGGCGGCATCGCCTGATGTGAATGACGGCGGAGTCGGAAAGACGCATCCCACGGGAGGGCAGCATGGGGTCGATCCAGGTCAAGGATATCGTCGTCTGGGTGATCATCGGCTTGATCGCCGGGTGGCTCGCGAGCTTCATCGTCGGCGGCGGCGGGATCTTCAGCTACATCATCTGGGGCCTGCTCGGCTCGATCGTCGGCGGCATTCTGGTGCGGGTGACCGGCATCCGCCTGAACCTCGGCAACCCGATCATCGACCAGATCGTCGTGGCGGCGATCGGCGCGATCATCGTCGTCGTGCTCGCGCGCCTGATCGCCTGACGGGCGGGAACGACGGATCGGCCGGCGCGTTGCGGCGGGCGGCTCCGTCGCGACGCCGCGAGACAATCACCATATGACCGGTCGGGTCGGGCGCGATGCCCGGCGGCCGCGGGCACAACGGGAGCAGGACATGGTTGGTGTGGGCTGGTTTCTGACGATTATCATCGGCATCCTCGCCGGCTGGATCGCCGAGCGGGTGATGAGCCGCTCGCATGGGCTGATCACCAACCTGATCGTCGGCCTGATCGGCTCGGTGATCGGCAAGTTCCTGATCGAGAACGTCTTCACGGCGTCGCCGCTCGGCTCGGGCTTCTGGGCGAGCCTGATCATCTCGACGATCGGCGCGATCGTGCTTTTGTTCATCGTCGGGCTGATCTGGCGGAAGTGAGACGGCATCGGTCCGCCGCGGGCGTGGCGGCGTCGCTGCATCAGCTGTGGCGCCGCGTGCGCGACTGCCATGTCGCGCGCCACCCTCGACGGACCGCCCCACCGACGCTAAGACACCGGGGACAGGAGGCTCTTCGCGAATGGTCACCGTCCTCGACACCGTGAACGGCGTGGCGGCACGCCCCCGCCACCCGGAAAAGGCGCATCGTCCGGACGCGCCGTTGCTGCGAAAGCCGGACTGGATCCGCGTGCGCGCGCCGGGGTCGGAGGCGTTCAAGGAGACGCACGGCATCGTCAAGGAGCACGGCCTCGTCACCGTCTGCGAGGAGGCCGGCTGCCCGAACATCGGCGAGTGCTGGTCGAAGCGGCACGCCACCTTCATGATCATGGGCGACACCTGCACGCGGGCGTGCGCCTTCTGCAACGTGCGCACCGGCCTGCCGGGACCGCTCGATCCGGCCGAGCCGGCGAAGGTGGGCGATTCCGTCGCCAAGCTCGGGCTGGCCCACGTCGTCATCACCTCGGTCGACCGTGACGACCTCGCCGATGGTGGCGCGGCCCACTTCGCCGCCGTCATCCGTGAGATCCGCGCCGCCGCACCGGGCACGACGATTGAGATCCTGACGCCGGACTTCCTGCGCAAGGCGGGGGCGCTCGAGGTGGTCGTGGCCGCCCGGCCGGACGTGTTCAACCACAACCTCGAGACCGTCGCCTCGAACTACCTGACGGTCCGACCCGGCGCGCGCTACTTCCACTCGATCCGGTTGTTGCAGCGGGTGAAGGAGCTCGACCCGACGATCTTCACCAAATCCGGCATCATGGTCGGCCTCGGCGAGGAGCGGAACGAGGTGCTGCAGCTGATGGACGACCTGCGCACGGCGGAGGTCGATTTCCTCACCATCGGCCAGTACCTGCAGCCGACCCGCAAGCACCACCCGGTTATCCGCTTCGTCACCCCCGACGAGTTCAAGGGCTTCGAGACGGTGGCCTACACCAAGGGCTTCCTGATGGTGTCGTCGAGCCCGCTGACGCGCTCCTCGCACCACGCCGGGGAGGACTTCGAGCGCCTGAAGGGTGCACGGCTGGCGCGCCTCTCGGGGCTCGCGCCCCAGATGGCCGCGGCGCACGCCTGATCGTGCCGCGCTTCGAGACGAAACGCCGTGTCTCCCATGCGGCCGAGAAGATGTTCGCGCTCGTCGCGGACGTCGAGAGCTATCCGCGTTTCGTGCCGCTCTGCCAGTCACTGGTGGTGCGGGGCCGGCAGCGGCAGGCCGACGGGACGGAGATCGTCGTCGCCGACATGACGGTGGCCTACAAGGTCTTCCGCGAGACCTTCACCTCCCGCGTCGTGCTCGATCCGGCGAAGCTGCAGATCGACGTGACCTATCTCGACGGCCCGATCCGCCACCTCGAGAACCGCTGGCGGTTCCAGCCGCTCGACGGCGGCCACAGCGAGGTCGTCTTCTACATTTCCTACGAGTTCCAGAGCCGTACCCTCGGCGCCCTCATGGGAGCGGTGTTCGAGCAGGCGTTCCGCCGCTTCGCCAGCGCCTTCGAGGCGCGAGCCGACGAGGTCTACGGGCGCGCCGGAGAATTGCCCGCCTGACGCAGGCCGAGCCGCAGGCACGAAAAAGCCCCGGGCGAGGGCCCGGGGCTTCGTCGAATCTGGGTCGGTGCAGCGTCGATTGCGATCAGCGCTGGCGGTCGCGCTCGGTGTCCAGGTGACGGTTCTGCTCCGTCCCCGGCTGGCCACCCTGCTGGTGCTCGCGGCCGGACTGACCGGGCTGCTGGTTCTGCTGGCCGCCCTGCTGACCCTGCTGGCCGCCCTGCTGGTTGTCACGACCCGGCTGACCGGCCTGGCCGGGCTGCTGGCTCTGCTGGCCGCCGCGCTGGCCATCCTGGCCGCCCTGCTGGTTGTCGCGTCCCGGCTGTCCGGCCTGGCCGGGCTGCTGGTTCTGCTGGCCGCTCTGGCCCTGCTGGCCGGTCTGACCCGACTGGCCGGTCTGACCCGACTGGCCGCGATGCGGATCCTGGTTCTGGTTCGTCATGACGAAGTCTCCATTGGGGCCCCGCGGTAGAAGAACGCCGCGGACCACGCCACCGTTCCGCGCCGCGCCGCCTAAATCATTGAAGATTAAAGAGTAAGCACTTTTGCCGGATGCCTATTCGCTGGGCGCGGGCGGCCCTGCTCGGTGTGGTGGCGCGGCGCCGCGGGGGTGTGTATAACGCCGCCCACCATGCCCGGCCTCGCCGCGCGTGGCGATGCGATTGAGGACGCGACCATGATCAACAGGGCGAGCCCGGTGAAGCCGGTGGCGGGGCAGGGCGGCGCGACGCGCCAGCCGGCGTGGACTCCGACCACGTGGCGCTCGCTGCCCATCCAGCAGGCGCCGGAGTATCGGGACGCGGCGGCGCTCGCCGCCGTCGAGGCACGGCTTTCGAGCTATCCGCCGCTCGTCTTCGCCGGCGAGGCGCGCAAGCTGAAGGCCGAACTGGCGAACGTTGCCGCGGGCGAGGGCTTCCTGCTGCAGGGCGGCGACTGTGCGGAATCGTTCGCTGAGCATCACGCCGACAACATTCGCGACTTCTTCCGCGTCTTCCTGCAGATGGCGGTGGTGCTGACCTATGCCGCGGCCCAGCCGGTGGTGAAGGTCGGCCGCATCGCCGGCCAGTTCGCCAAGCCGCGCTCGTCGCCGAACGAGAAGCAGGGCGACGTCGAGCTGCCGGCCTATCGCGGCGACATCGTCAACGACATCGCCTTCACGCCGGAGGGTCGCTACCCCGATCCGCAGCGCATGGAGATGGCGTACCGGCAGTCGGCGGCGACGCTGAACCTCTTGCGCGCCTTCGCCCAGGGCGGCTACGCCAACCTCGACTACGTGCACCAGTGGATGCTGGGCTTCGTCAAGGACAGCCCGCAGAGCCACCGCTACCAGACGATCGCCGACCGCATCACCGAGTCGCTCGCCTTCATGCGCGCCTGCGGCGTGAGCTCGGATTCGGTGGCGCAGCTGCGCTCGACCGACCTCTACACCAGCCACGAGGCGCTGCTGCTCGGCTACGAGCAGGCGCTGACGCGCGTCGATTCGACGAGCGGCGACTGGTACGCCACGTCGGGCCACATGCTGTGGGTCGGTGACCGCACCCGCCAGCCCGACCACGCCCACGTCGAGTTCTGCCGCGGCGTCAAGAACCCGCTCGGCCTGAAGTGCGGGCCGAGCCTCGAGCCCGACGGCCTGATCCGCCTGATCGACCTGCTCAACCCGGACAACGAGCCGGGCCGGCTGACGCTGATCGCCCGCTTCGGCGCCGACAAGGTGCTCGAGCACCTGCCGCGGCTGATCCGGGCGGTGGAGCGCGAGGGGCGCACGGTGGTGTGGTCGTGCGATCCGATGCACGGCAACACGGTGTCGATGAACGGCTACAAGACGCGGCCGTTCGACCGCATCCTGCGCGAGGTCGAGGGCTTCTTTGCCGTCCACCGTGCCGAGGGGACCCATGCCGGCGGCATCCACATCGAGATGACCGGCAAGAACGTCACCGAGTGCACCGGCGGCGCGCGGGCGATCACCGCCGAGGACCTGCACGACCGCTACCACTCGCATTGCGACCCGCGCCTCAACGCGGAGCAGGCGATCGAGCTCGCCTTCCTGATCGCCGAGAACCTCAAGAAGGAACGCGAGGACCGGCGCCGCGGCGAGCAGGCCGTCGCGGTCGGCTGAGGCCGCTCCGGCGGTGACGACGTTCGCCTGGTTCGTCGTCGCCGCCATCGCCGAAATCGCCGGCTGCTTCGCGGCCTGGGCGGTGCTCAGGCTCGACCGGTCGCCGTGGTGGCTCGTGCCCGGAGCGCTGGCGCTTGGGCTGTTCGCGTATGCCCTGACGCGCGTCGACAGCGACTATGCCGGCCGCGCCTACGCCGCCTATGGCGGCATCTACATCGCCACGGCGCTCGCCTGGCTCTGGCTCGCCGAGGGGCGGATGCCGGACCGCTGGGACGTCACAGGGGCGGCACTGGCGGTGGCGGGCACGTTCGTCATCCTGTGGGGCCCGCGCGGCTGAGCGACCGGTTCTGGCGATCCTGTTCGGCGCTGACGGACGGATTGTTCAACAGCAGACGGCTCGCGGCGCGCGGGGCGCAGTATTATCTCTCTGCCAGTATCCAATCCGGAGTCTGGCCATGCTGCCGACGCTCTTCCTCTCCCACGGCTCGCCGATGATCGCGCTGCAGGATTCGCCGGCACGGCGGTTCCTGCTCGAGCTGGGCACGCGACTGCCGCGGCCGAAGGCGATCGTCGTCGCCTCGGCGCACTTCGAGACGCCGATGCCGGTGGTCGTCTCCGACCCGGCGCCGGAGATGATCTACGACTTCGGCAACTTCGACCCGCGGCTGTTCGAGATCGTCTATCCGGCGCCGGGCGCACCCGATCTGGCGATGACGGTGGCGCAGCGCCTCCAGGCGGCGGGGCTCTCGCCGCGCGTCGCGCCGAAGCGCGGCTACGACCACGGCACCTGGATCCTGCTCGCGTTGATGTATCCGGACGCCGACATTCCCGTCGTGCAGGTGTCGATCCAGCCGAACGCCGACCCTGCCCACCACCTCGCCGTCGGGCGGGCGCTGGCGGGCCTCGCCGCCGAAGACGTGCTGGTGATCGGCTCCGGTTCGCTTACCCACAATCTCGGCGAGGTTTTCGACCGCCGCCGCGGCGGCATGCGGCCGCTGGAAGGCCCGATCGAGGGATGGGCCACCGGCTTCGCCGAATGGTTCGCCGACAAGATCGCTGCGAACGACGTGGTGGCGCTGACCGACTACCGGCGGCAGGCGCCGGAAGCGGTGCGCAACCACCCGCACGACGACCACCTCCTGCCGCTCTACGTGGCGCTCGGCGCGGCGGGGGAGGGGGCACGACCGGAGCGCGTCCACACCTCCGGCCAGCACGGTTCGCTGATGATGGATGCCTATGCGTGGTGGCCGAAGGCAGAGCCGTCGCGCGCGGCGGCGTGAGAGGCTGCACTCTCAGCGGGGAACGCGGTGGCCGCGGCCGCGCTTCCAGACGGCCGCGATCCCTGCGACCACGTCCCTGAAGAGTCGCGGCGGCAGGAAGCCGAAAGCGATGCGTCGGTCGTCGCCGGGAATCGATCGCAGGTCGAAGCCCGGCCATGCAAACTCGTTGAGCTCCTCGACGATGATCCAGGAGGGGGCGGCGTCGAGCCCGAGATGGTGCTTCACGCGCGGAGGTAGCTCGTCCCACTTTCCGGGCAGGTCGGTTGGACGTGCGTGATCGGGGCGACGAGGACCCTCGGAGGCCCGACCGGATCCCGCCTCACGGAAAGGACGACTACGCACGGTCGGTGCTTCAGGCCTTCCTCGCGGCCTCTGGAATGCTCGTGATGCCACAAATAGGCGTAGGAGATGACGAGACCGGGCTCCGGCTCCGGAAGCGTCATCGCTCGCGCGGTGGCGGCTCGTCGAGAAGCGCATCCAGGTGGTCATGGCGTTCGGACATGCTCGCCAGCGTGATCTCCTCGATCTCCGTCGCTGCGAGGTCCTCGACGGCTCGAGTGCGCGGCATCAGGGCCTTCAACCGCTGAAGATCGTCGTACTCCACGGCGGACACGAAGTAGCCAGTCGTGCGCCCATGGCTGGTCACGGCGACCGTCTCGCGCTGGGCGATCTCGCGGTAGAGACCGAAGTTGCGGGCGAATTCCGAAGCTGTGACTTCACGCATGGCGACCTCTCTCACCGTTAAAATACGCAATTGGCAGAAAATACGCAAATGGTGCAGTCGCTCTCTGGCTCGGAGCACTGGGCGCCCAGCGCCCGTTGCCGCCGCGTCGCCGCCGCGCTAGACGGGATGCATGCCTGCTTCCGATACGCTCCGCCTCGCGCTCGCCCAGTTGAACCCGACCGTCGGCGACGTCGCCGGCAACCTTTCGCTCGCCCGAACGGCGCGGGCGCAGGCGGCCGCGGCGGGGGCGGACGTGGTCGTCTTCACCGAGCTCTTCGTCGCCGGCTACCCGCCGGAGGACCTCGTGCTGCGGCCGTCCTTCCAGGACGCCTGCCGCCGAGCGACCGATGACCTCGCGGCCGATACGGCCGACGGCGGGCCGGCGGTCATCGTCGGCACGCCTTGGGCGGAGGGCGGTGCGGTCTACAATGCCGTCGCGGTGCTCGACGGCGGGCGCGTCGAGGCGGTGCGCTACAAGGTCGACCTGCCGAACTACGGCGTCTTCGACGAGAAGCGGGTGTTCGCCTCCGGCCCGATGCCGGGTCCGGTGATGCTGCGCGGCGTGCGGCTCGGCGTGCCGGTGTGCGAGGACATCTGGAGCCCGGACGTCGTCGAGTGCCTGAGCGAGACCGGCGCCGAAATCCTCGTCGTGCCGAACGGCTCGCCTTACCGGCGCGCCGTCTACGACGAGCGGGCGAACGTCGCGGCGGCGAGGATCGCCGAGAGCGGCCTGCCGCTCGTCTACGTCAACCAGGTCGGCGGCCAGGACGAGCTCGTCTTCGACGGTGCCTCCACCGTGCTCAACGCCGATCACGCGCTGGCGGTCGCCTTGCCCGCCTTCGAGCCGGCGGTCGTCGTTACAGACTGGCGGCGCACCGTTGACGGCTGGCGCTGCGCCGACGGGCCGAAGGCGGTGCGCGACGACGGCGAGCGCGCCGACTACCGCGCCTGCATGCTCGGCCTGCGCGATTATGTGAACAAGAACGGCTTCCCCGGCGTCGTGCTCGGCCTGTCCGGCGGCATCGACTCGGCCATCTGCGCGGCGCTCGCCGTCGACGCCCTCGGCGCGGCGCGGGTGCAGTGCGTGATGCTGCCCTACCGCTTCACCTCCAGCGACAGCCTCGACGACGCCGCCGCGTGCGCGCAGGCGCTCGGCGTGCGCTACGACAGCGTGTCGATCGCGGCGGTGGTGGAGGCCTTTGAGGCGGCGCTGGCGCCGGTGTTCGCGGGCCTGGAGCGCGGCGTGGCCGAGGAGAACCTGCAGTCGAGGGCGCGCGGCACGCTCCTGATGGCGATCTCCAACAAGCTCGGCCCGATGGTGGTGACCACCGGCAACAAGTCGGAGATGTCGGTCGGCTACGCGACCCTCTACGGCGACATGAACGGCGGCTTCAACCCGATCAAGGACCTCTACAAGACCGAGGTCTACCGCCTGTCGGCGCTGCGCAATGGCTGGAAGCCGGCGGACGCGATGGGGCCGGGGGGCGTCGTCATCCCCGAGCGCATCCTGACCAAGGCGCCGACGGCGGAACTGCGCGAGAACCAGACCGACCAGGACTCGCTGCCGCCCTACGACATCCTCGACGCGGTGCTGGAGCGGCTGGTCGAGCGCGAGCGCAGCGTCGCCGAGATCGTCGCCGAGGGCTTCGACGAGGCGACGGTGCGGCGGGTCGAGCGGCTGCTGACGCTGGCGGAATACAAGCGCCGGCAGGCGGCGCCGGGCGTCAAGGTGACGAAGCGCAACTTCGGCCGCGACCGCCGCTACCCGATCACCAATCGCTTCCGCGATCCGGGATAGCCGCCGCGGGTCGCGGCGAACCGCCGGCCTCTCGCACAGTCAGGGCTCGTCACGGATTCTGGAGGAACTCCGGGCCGATCGTGCGCACCCGCAGCGGCTCCTGCGTGTCCGCAGGCACAGGTGCGCCGCGCGGGGCGGTGGCGGTCGGGGCCGCCGGCGCCAGCACCGCCGGTTCGGGCACGGGTTCGGGCACGGGGTCGGTGACGATCGCGGCCGCTTCCGTCTCGAGGCCACCGACGGGCAGGAGGATCGGCGCGGCGTCGCTGTCGACGGCCGCCTCGGCCGCCGGAACGAGTGCACTCGCCGTGATCGACGCGGCGGGACCGGTGGCGCTGGCGTCGATCGCCGCGGGCACGACGGTCGGATCGTCGCCCTCGATCATGGCGGGCTCGGCGACGAGGTCCGTCGGACCGGTCTGGACGGCGTCACCGGGGGAGGCGAGCCCGGCGATCGCCGCGGCGGCGTCGGACGTGACGGCCGCAGAGTAGGCGGCGCGCGAGCCCTCGACGTCGATCAACTCCTGACCGTCGGCGGAGACGATCATCTTCGCCTCGAACGTGCAGGTGCAGGAGGGATTGTAGGCCTTGCGGTAGGCGAACGCGGTTTCCAGCTCCTTGTAGGAGCGCCCGTCCGCGACGCGGTACATGTTCTCGGACTCCGAGCCGGCGGAGTGCGCATAGAGGGCGGCGGCCGGGCAGAGCGACTGGCAGACGGCGTCGTCGCGGGCGAAGTTCGACCGCGACGTCACCGTGCTGATCGGGAAGTAGTAGCCGTCGCACGAGCGGACACAGAGCGTCCGGTAGGAGCCTCCGCCGAAGAAGTGGCGTGCGTAGGTGACCTTGCCGTCGGGATCGATCGCCTCCCGCTCGCCGCTGCGTGCGGTGGTCTTCGGCCCGGGCTGCAGGCTGGTGAGCGTCGCCGGACTGCCGGGCGCCCCGCCGTCGCGCGGTCCGGTGCTCCGGCCGCCGCCGAACAGCAGCGAGAGCAGGCCGCCACCCTCGGTGCGCTTGGTCGAGACGATGCGGTTGTTCTGCACGACGAATTCGGGCCGGCCGCCGGCCCGCTCGGTCGTGACCTCGACGGGTGCCGGTGCGGCGGGACGGGCCTGCTGCTGGCGCGCCGGCGCGGCGTCGCCGCAGCCCTTCTTGACCATCTGCGCCTGGATGCGTTTGCGGCGGCTCGGATCGCCGCCTCCGCCGCGGGCCTCCAAAGCCGCGACCTGGCCCGAGACGGTGCGGATGCTCGAGTCGATGCCGGCGCAGGCGCGCGGACGGCCCATGCTGTTGGAGCCCTTGCAGCCGTTGGCGCTCGACTGCCGCTGCAGGGTCGCCAGGCGCTTGCGCGCGGCCGCGAGATTGGCGCCACCGCCGCCGCCGGACGCGGAGTTGAGCTGCGCCTGCAGGTCACTGCAGCTCTGGGCGCGCACCGGTCCCGCCGTCAGCAGAACAGCGGCGACGGTCGCCGCCACCATGACGCTACACGTCTTCCACATCGTCGAGGTCCCCTGGTCCTCGCCGCCGACCCACACTGGCGGGGCCCGGCTCCAGCGTGGACGCCACCTGCCGCCAGCAAGGCGGCATCCTTGTTCCGTCGACTGCCAAAAGGCCTATTACGGAGCCACCACCGGATCAAGCCGGTTCCGCGTCCACCTCACTCGACCGTGACACGCATGTGTGACGTGGTTAAGCCACTTTCAAACGGCAAGACGGCGCCGCTCGGGTGGCGAGGCGGTGGGAGTCGCGGCGCTGTCGCGGCTTGGGGTGCGCTGCTGCGGACGCTGGCGGGGGGCGGCCGGCCGGCTTACATCTGGCGCAGTGCCGGCAGGCTCAGCGGGGACCGATGGACTTCAACGTGACGCTCGGCGGCGTGCTTCTCGCCGGCCTCCTGTCCTTCGCATCGCCGTGCGTGTTGCCCCTGGTGCCGCCGTACCTGTGCTATGTCGCCGGCACCTCGCTCGACGCGCTGACGGCCGGCGACGGCGATCGGCGAGCGGCCCGCCGCACCATCGTCGCCGCCGCCTTCTTCGTGCTGGGCTTCTCCACCGTCTTCGTCACCCTCGGCCTGACCGCCTCGCTGATCGGGCGGATGCTCGCCTCGCATTTGCAGACGCTGTCGATCGTGGCGGGCGTCGTGATCATCGTCATGGGCCTCCACTTCCTCGGCGTCTTCCGCATCGGCCTGATCAGCCGCGAGGCGCGGGTGACCGTTCAGCACAAGCCGCCCGGCCTCGTCGGCGCCTACGTGCTCGGCCTCGCCTTCGCCTTCGGCTGGACCCCGTGCATCGGCCCGGTGCTGGCCGCCGTGCTGGCGGTCGCCGGCAGCTCCGACAGCGTCGGCACCGGCGGATTGCTGCTCGCCGTCTATGCGCTCGGTCTGGGCGTGCCCTTCCTCATCGCGGCGGCCGCGTCCGGACCGTTCATCCGCTTCATGCACCGCTTCAAGCGCCACCTTGGCACCGTCGAGAAGACGATGGGCGCCTTCCTGGTGGTGACAGGGGTGCTGTTCCTCACCGGCCAGATGACGGCAATGTCGTTCTGGCTGCTGGAGACCTTCCCGGCGCTCGGCCAGATCGGCTGAGCGGCCGGCCGAAGGCGCGGCGGTTCGCCACTTGCGCGCGCGCGCCATTGCCGACACCTTTCGCTCCCCTAGAACAGCTCCAGGCGATGAGCCTGAGCGGGGCCGGCTCGCCGGAGCCGTTGCAATGGAGAGGAAACGGTCGATGCGGAAAGTGATCGGAACGGCACTCGGTGCCGCTGTGTTGGTCGCGATGGCTTCCTCGGCCTGGGCGGATGGCGATCCGGCCAAGGGCGAGGTCGTCTTCAAGAAGTGCGCCGTCTGCCACATGATCGGGCCGGACGCCAAGACCAAGGTCGGCCCGCCGCTCAACGGCATCGTCGGCGCGCCCTGGGGCCACATCGAAGGCTACGCCTTCTCGAAGACGCTGCTCGAGGGCAAGGCCGCGGGCAAGGTTTGGGACGTGGCGCTGCTCAACGAATATCTCGAGGCGCCGAAGAAGATCATTCCGGGCGGCAAGATGGCCTTCGCCGGCCTGCGCAAGCCAGAAGAGCGCGCCGACGTGATCGCCTATCTCTCGCAGTTCAACGCCGCCGGCGAGAAGCAGTAGGGCTCTCGCGCCGGCGCGCGCCCACACAAGGCGGCGCGCCGGCACGGCAGGTTTCATGCGATTCCGCCGGGCGAGGGCTCGGCGGAATCGGTGCGTGGCATGCCCCGCCTCGGCGGCAGCCTGCGCTCGGTGGCATGTTTCGCTCAGAGGACATGCTCTGCTCAGACATTGGTCTGCTTCCAGGAGGGGGCGGTTGCGAGCCTGCGCCGTGGCCATGATCGCTGCGCTCGCCTGGCCCGCCGGCTCCGGCGTCGGACTGGCGGCACCGCCCGGTTCCGGCGCCGGTCGGGTGCCCTCCGCACCGGCGGCCGAACGGCCGACCGCGCTGCCCGCCAACATCATCGACGGGACTGACGACCGCGGCTCGCTGCTCGACCTCGGTCCGGGCCTCGGCCTGTCGGCCGGTGAGATCGCCCGCATCCGCCGTGTCTCCGGCTATGTCGGCTGCCTGTCGCCGTCCCCGTCGATGGGGGCGGGGATGCTGTTCCTCGGCGATCGCCAGATCATCACCGCCGCCCACATCCTGTTCGAACCGTCCGGCCGGCCGCGGAAGAAGTGCTTCTTCCGTACCCAGGACGTCGAGCCCTTCCACACCGAGCTCGACCTCGCGGCCGGCGCCACCCGCTTCGGGGCGGCCGTCCCGAAGGCGGGCTCGGCGGACGACTACGCGGTGGTGCGGCTGCTCGAGCCCGTGCCGCGGGCGGTGCCGTTCCCTGTCGCGGTGTCGCCGGCCCGTGCGGGCGAGGCGCTGATCGTCGTCACCTCCCATCCGGCCGGCATGGAGCGCGAGGTCGACAAGGGCGTACCGGTGGTGCAGGCCTGCACGGTGCGGCGCGTCGTGCCGGCGGCCTCGCCGGCGACGCCCGCACTATTGCGCACCGACTGCGACGCCACCGGCTCCTCCTCCGGTGGAATCAACATGACGCGCATCGGCGGCCAGCTGATGTTGCGGGCGATCACCGTCGCCACCGGACCGTGGCGCAACAAGCGCCTGGTCGGGGCGCCGTTCAACGAGAAGGCGGGCAGCCAGACGATCGCCATCGCCCTCGACGGAGCGGTTGCGAAGGCCGGGAGCGCGCTCGCGGCGGGGGCGCGGTGAACGGTCGCGCGCCGCCGGATCGGCGGCTTGCAATGCGGGGGACGGTGGCTATAGTCCGCGCCGCTTCCAGGGCCTGCGTGCCCGGGGAAAACAGACACACGAGGTCAGGCCGCCGGCGGCCGCGACCCGAGGAGCGAGGACGCCCATGTTCGTAACCGAAGCCCTTGCTCAGGCGCCCGGCGGATTGGGCGGTAGCACCGATCTCCTGATGTCGCTGCTGCCGTTCGTCGCGATCTTCGCGATCATGTACTTCCTGATCCTGCGTCCGCAGCGCCAGCGCATGAAGCAGCATCAGGAGCTGGTGAAGAACATCCGCCGCGGCGACACCGTGGTCACTTCGGGCGGCCTGATCGGCAAGGTGTCGAAGGTGGTCGACGAGACCGAGCTCCAGCTCGAGGTCGCCGAGGGCGTCCGCGTCCGCGTCATCCGCTCGACCATCACCGAGGTCCGCGCCAAGGGCGAGCCGGTCAACGACAACGCCTGATCGTCAGGACGCGCCGGTCGCCGGCGGAGAGACATAGCCAGGCCATGCTCTATTTCGCCCGCTGGAAGATCGTCGCGATCCTCGCCGTCATTCTGGCCGGGTTCCTGGCGATGCTGCCGAACTTCTTCCCGGCTTCGACGGTCGCCGAGTGGCCGTCCTTCCTGCCGAAGCGCCAGATCGTGCTTGGGCTGGACCTGCAGGGCGGCGCCTACCTGCTCTACGAAGTCGATCGGCAGGACTACGAGCAGAAACGGCTGCGCACGCTCGTCGGCGAGATCCGCGACGCCCTGCGGCGCGAGCCGCGCATCGGCTACACCGGCCTCGGCCTGCAGGGCGACGCGGTGCAGGTGCGCATCCGCGACAGCGAGCGCTTCGACGATGCCCGCCAACGGCTGACGGAGCTGCGCAATCCGCTCACCTCGACGCTGATGGGCGGCTCGCCCGTCGATGAGTTCTCCGTGAGCATGGGCACTGACGGGGTCGCCCGCTTCGCCTTCACCGAAGACGGCATGGCGCAGCGGGTGCGCTCGATCGTCGACCAGTCGATCGAGGTGATCCGCCGGCGCGTCGACGAACTCGGCACCACCGAGCCGAACATCCAGCGCGAGGGCGAGGACCGCATTCTCGTGGAGGCGCCCGGCCTGCAGGATCCCGGCCGCCTGAAGGCGCTGATCGGGCAGACGGCGGCGCTGACCTTCCATCTCGTCGACGTCACCTCGTCGATGTCCGACGCCCTGCAGGGCCGGACGCCTCCGGGTACCGTGCTGCTCAACTCCGTTGACGACCCGCCGCAGCCCTACATCGTCGAGGAGACGCCACTGCTCACCGGCGAGGACCTCGTCGACGCGCAGCCGACATTCGACCAGCGGACGAACGAGCCGGTGGTGTCGTTCCGCCTGGCGACCGCCGGTGCGCGCAAGTTCGGCACGGTGACGGCGCAGAACGTCGGCCGGCCGTTCGCCATCGTGCTCGACGACGAGGTGATCTCCGCGCCGGTGATCCGCGAGCCGATCACCGGAGGCTCCGGTCAGATTTCCGGCAGCTTCTCGGTCGAGACCGCGAACGACCTGTCGATCCTGCTGCGGGCCGGCGCATTGCCGGCGCGACTGACCATTCTCGAGGAGCGCACCGTCGGCCCCGGTCTCGGCGCCGACTCGATCCGGGCCGGCGTGATCGCGGCGATCGTCGGCGCCGTCGCGGTCATCGTCTTCATGATCGCCGTCTACGGCTTCCTCGGCGTGCTCGCCGACATCGCCGTCGTCGTCAACGTGGCGCTGATCCTCGGCGTGATGTCGCTGCTGGGGGCGACGCTGACGCTGCCCGGCATCGCCGGCATCGTGCTGACGATCGGCATGGCGGTGGACTCGAACGTGCTGATCTACGAGCGCATCCGGGAGGAGGCCCGGGCCGGCCGCTCCGCCATCTCATCGATCGACACCGGCTTCGCGCGCGCCCTCGGCACCATCCTCGACGCCAACATCACGACGCTGATCGCCGCCGTGGTGCTGTTCTATCTCGGCTCGGGTCCGGTCCGCGGCTTCGCGGTGACGCTCGCCATCGGCATCCTGACGACGATCTTCACCGCCTTCCTGGTGACGCGCCTGATGGTGGCCGTGTGGGTGCGCCGCACCCGCCCGACCGCCGTTCCGATCTGACCGGAGTCACGCAGATGGGCCTGATCCGGCTGTTTCCGGCGAACACCAAAGTCCCGTTCATGCGGTGGACGGTGATCACCGTGCCGCTGACGATCGTGATGACGATCATTTCGATCGCGCTGTTCTTCACAGTCGGCCTCAATTACGGCATCGACTTCCAAGGCGGCACCGTCATCGAGATCAAGACGAAGGACGGCCCCGCCGACATCGGCGAGATCCGCGCCACCCTCGATGCCCTCAATCTCGGCGACGTGCAGGTGGTCGAGTTCGGCGCGCCGGACGACGTGCTCATCCGCGTGCAGCGGCAGGAGGGCGGTGAGGAGGCGCAACAGCGGGTGATCGCGCTGGTGCAGGACACCTTCGGCGACACCGTCGACTTCCGGCGCACCGAGGTGGTCGGCCCGCGTGTCTCCGCCGAGCTCGCCCGCAACGGCGTCATCGGCGTCGGCGTCGCGCTCATCGGCATCCTCATCTACCTGTGGTTCCGTTTCGAATGGCAGTATGCCGTGGGCGCGGTGCTGACGACGGCGCACGACGTCATCATGACCGTCGGCCTGTTCGCCGCACTGCAACTCGACTTCAGCCTGTCGAGTATCGCTGCCATCCTCACCATCCTCGGCTACTCGCTCAACGACACCGTCGTCGTCTATGATCGGATTCGTGAGAACCTGCGCAAATACAAGAAGATGCCGTTGCGGGGGCTGATCGACCTCTCGATCAACGAAACGCTGTCGCGCACCACGATCACCTCGGTGACGACGTTGCTCGCCCTCTTTGCGCTCTATTTCTTCGGCGGCGAGGTGATCAGTTCGTTCGTGCTGGCGATGATCTGGGGAATCGCGGTCGGCACCTTCTCGTCGATCTTCGTCGCCGCGCCGGCGCTCATCCTGTTCGGCCTGCGGCCGTCGAAGCCGGCGGCGGACGAGACGTCCACGTCGGCCACGGCGACCTGACGGGCGCCATGAAGGGGCTTCGCGACGCCACACCGCGCGACGCTCATTTCCCGGGCCGGGCCCCCATCGACGCTTATGGCCAGGGTGGCTTCCGCTTCGCCGGCATGTCGCACCGAGGCGGCGTGCTCTGCCTGCCGAGCGGCATCCACGGCTGGGTATCGGTGCCGTTCGCGGAGCTCGGCGAAGCGGATTTCGAGCGGGTGGTGAGCGAAGCGGCCGACTTCGAGCTGCTGGTGCTGGGTACGGGGCCGACGCTGTTTCCGGCGCCCGACTGGCTGCGCTGGCGGCTGAAGGAGGTCGGCCTCCGGCTCGAGGCGCTCGACACGGGCGCCGCGCTGCGCACCTACAACATCCTGCTCGCCGAGGACCGCGCCGTCGGCGCCGCGCTTTTGCCGGTCGACTGAGCGCCTCCGGCTCCCTATCTCCTGCGCATGGCCGAACCAATCGAAGCCAATCGCGATGCGGCGCGCACCTTCGACCGCCCGCGCTACCTGTCCGCGCTGTTTGCCCCCGCTGCGGCGCGCCCGGCGCTGTTCGCGCTCGCGGCGTTCGGCGGCGAGACGGCGCGCGTCCGCGATATCGTGCGCGAGCCGATGCTCGGCGAGATCCGCCTGCAGTGGTGGCACGACGGGCTCGCGGCTGGCCCGGATGCGGCGGCGAGCGGCCATCCGGTGCTGGACGGCATGCGGGAGGCGGCGGTTCGTTGGCAACTGCCGCTCGCCGCGCTGGTGCGCACCGTCGAGGCACGGCGCCTCGAACTCTATGACGACCCGTTCGCCACTTTGACCGACCTCGAGGGCTACGCAGGCGAGACCGACGGCACGCTGACGCAGCTCGCCGCGATCGTCCTCGCCGAGGGTCGCGATCCCGCCAGCGGGACGATCGCCGGCCATGCCGGTGTCGCGGAAACGCTCGTGCGCGCGCTCGCCGAGATGCCGCGCCTCGCGGCGCGCGGGCGGTGCGCGCTGCCGCTCGATGTGCTGGGGCGCCACGGGGCCGAAGAGGCGGACATCCTGGCCGGACGTGCGACGCCGGCGCTGGCGGCGGCGATGGCAGACCTCGCGGCGACCGCCGGGACGCACCTCGACGCGGTGCGCGAGGGTCTTGCGGCATTGTCGCCGGCGGTGCTGCCGGCGTTCTTGCACCTCGCACCGCTGCGCCACCGCCTGGCGGCGCTGTGCCGGCCGGGCCGCGATCCGTTCCAGTCGCCGCTGGCGCCGTCGCCGCTGCTCGACCAGTGGCGGATCTGGCGCGCCGCGCGGGCGCCGGCGCGGCGGCTCTGAGCCATCGGGGCCGGCGGCCGGACGCTATTCCGCCGCCGCCGCGGTCTCCTCAATGGCGAGCCAGGCGCGGGCGTCGGCGAGCGCCCGGGCGCTCATGGCACGCTTGCGGGCGACCGACTTCGCCGTGCCGCGCAGCCGCACGCCGCCCTCGGACGTCGGCGCCTCGATCGGCGGGAACAGGCCGAAATTGACGTTCATCGGCTGGAAGGTGCGCCGGCCGCCCTCCTCGGCGCCGAGGTGGCCACCGGTGATGTGGGCGAGAAGCGCGCCGATCGCCGTCGTCGCCGGCGGCGGCGACACCGGTTGGCCGAGCCGCTCGGCCGCGGTGAAGCGGCCGGCGAGCAGGCCCATGGCGGCCGATTCCACATAGCCCTCGCAGCCGGTGATCTGGCCGGCGAAGCGGATCCGGCCGTCGGCCTTCAGCGCCAGCGTGCCGTCGAGGAGGGCGGGGGAGTTGAGGAAGGTGTTGCGGTGGAGGCCGCCGAGGCGGGCGAACTCGGCGCGCTCCAGCCCGGGGATCATCCGGAAGATGCGCACCTGCTCGGCGTACTTCAGCTTGGTCTGGAAGCCGACCATGTTAAAGAGGGTGCCGAGCGCGTTGTCCTGGCGCAGTTGCACGACGGCGTAGGGCTTCGGCTGCGGCATGCGCGGGTTGGTCAGGCCGAACGGCTTCATCGGGCCATGGCGCAGCGTCTCGGGGCCGCGCGCCGCCATCTCCTCGATCGGCAGGCAGCCGTCGAAATAGGGGGTGGACGCCTCCCACTCCTTGAACGACGTCACCTCGCCCGTGGTCAGCGCCGCGATGAAGGCGTCGTAGGTCTCGCGGTCCATCGGGCAGTTCAGATAGTCCGCGCCGGTGCCGCCGGGGCCCGCCTTGTCGTAGCGCGACTGGAACCAGACGGTGTCGAAGTCGATCGTCTCGCGGTGGACGATCGGCGCGATGGCATCGAAGAAGGCGAGCTGGTCGGTGCCGGTCAACGCCGAGATCGCCGACGCGAGAGCGCCCGAGGTCAGCGGGCCGGTGGCGACGATGGCGCCGTCCGCGTCCTCCGGCGGCAGCGCCGTCACCTCCTCGCGGCGGATGGTGATCAGCGGCTCCGCCTCGATCGCCGCGGTGATCGCGGCGGCGAAGCCCTCGCGGTCGACGGCCAGCGCACCGCCGGCCGGCACCTGGTTGCGGTCGGCCGCTTCCATCACCAGCGAGCCGGCGAGCCGCAGCTCCGCATGCAGCAGGCCGACGGCGTTGGTCTCGGCGTCGTCGGAGCGGAAAGAGTTCGAGCAGACGAGCTCGGCGAGGCGGTCGGTGTGGTGGGCGTCGGTCATCCGCACCGGCCGCATCTCGTGCAGCACCACCGGCACGCCGCGGCGGGCGAGCTGGAAGGCGGCTTCGCTGCCGGCGAGGCCGCCGCCGACGATGTGCACGGGGCGGCGCGGGTCGGGCGTCTTCGGGGGGGCGTCGATGCTCATCGCCGTGGTATGGATCGCCGCCCGGTGAGCGTCAACGGCGCGGCGGTGGATTAGGCCGCCGCCCGTCCGGTGGCGAAATCCGCAGGGTCTGTGGGAGTACGGCGTGACGGACGGACGCGGGACGGCGCGACTGGTGGCGACGGCGCTCGGCCTCGCCGCCGGCCCGGCGGTGGCGCTCGGCATCGCCCGCTTCGGCTACGGCCTGCTGGTGCCGGCGATGCGGGCCGATCTCGGCTGGAGCTATGCCGAGGCCGGGCTCGCCAATGCCGCCAACGCCTTCGGCTATCTCGTCGGCGCCGTGCTGTCGGCGGCCGCCATCGGCCGTTTCGGCGCGCGCACGACCGCGACGGTCGGCCTCGCCGCCACCATCGCCTCGACGGCCGCGACGGGCCTCGTCGACGGCTTCTGGGCGATCTGCGCGCTGCGCTTCCTGCCGGGCCTGGCGGGGGCGTTCGTGTTCGTCGCCGGCGGGGTGATGATCGCCCGGCTCGCCGGCGCGGTCGTCGGCCGGCGCGGGCTGCTGATCGGCCTCTTCTATGTCGGACCCGGCGTCGGCATGGCGGTCGCGGGCCTGCTGCTGCCGGCGCTGGTCGATGCGCACCCGGAAGCGTGGCGGCTCGGCTGGCTGGCGGCGGCGCTCGCCGCGGCCGCGCTCGCGCCGCTGTTCCTGCTGGCCGCCCGCCACGTCCCGCGCGCCGAGACGAGCGGCCGTGCGAGTGGCCGCCACGTCGGCGCCGGACGCTTCGCGCCGGCGCTCGCCTGCTACTTCATCTACGCGCTCGGCATGATCGGCTACCTCACCTTCGTCGTCGCCGACCTTGTCGCCGACGGCGCGTCGGCAGCGCTGGTGACGGCCTTCTGGGTCACGCTTGCGGCCGCGACCTTTCCCGGCCCGTGGCTGTGGCAGCGTCTGCTCGACCGCCGCGACGACGGGCTGCCGCTCTCGGTGCAGAGCGGGATGATGGCGGTGGGCGCCGGCCTGTCGGTGGTCGGCGGCCTCGCCGGCTCCTTCGCCTCGGCCATCCTGGTGGGGGCCGGGATGCTGTCGGTGGTGGCCGCGACCACCTCGCTCGTCCGCAAGGGCATGGAGCCCGAGGCCTGGCCGGCCGGCATCGCCGTGTTCACCACCGTGTTCGGCATCGGCCAGACGATCGGCCCGTGGCTCGCCGGCGTCGTCAGCGACCATTTCGGCGGGCTCGACGCCGGCCTGACGGTGTCCGCGATGCTGCTCGCTGCCGCCTCCGCGGTTGCGTTGCTGCAGAAACCGGTCTCCGCTGCCGGCAAGCGCCCGTGATTCGAACGATCAGAGGCGCGACGCGACAGGGAGACGGCCGGCGGATGAGCCTGCGCAGCACTTTGGGCTGCGCCGTCCTGGTGGCGGTGCTGGTGGCAGGCTGCGCGGGCCAGTATGTCGGCCAGCCGCTCAACTGGTACGCGGCGCACGGCGGCACGCCGCCGTCCGGCGACCGCGTCTTCGTCTGCCACGCCTTCGGCTGCGCCATCCGGACGCCGGTGACCATCACGGCCGCCGACCGCGCCAAGCTCGCCGGCATCATGCGGCCCGGCGCCGGCTCGGCGGCGGCGGAGCGCAAGGCGATCGCCGAGGCGATCTCGTGGTTCGAGCGGCGCGTCGCCGGGCCGGTCGGTTCCCGCGGCGATGTCGGCGGCCTCGACCTCTGGAACGCCGGTGTTCCGGGCCAGATGGACTGCATCGACGAGGCCACCAACACGACGAGCTACCTGCTGCTGCTGCAGTCGTGGAAGCTCCTGCGCCACCACACCGTCGCCTCGCCGGTGGCGCGCGGCTTCTTCCTCGATGGCCGCTACCCGCACGCCACCGCCGTCGTCGTCGACGAGGCGACCCGGAAGCCTTGGGCGATCGACTCCTGGCCGCAGGCGAACGGCGTGAAGCCGGAGGTGCTGACCCTGCAGCGCTGGTTTGCCTCCTATCCCTGGCGGGACTGAAGCAACCTTCCGAGGCCGAAACGGGGGATCCGGCAGCTTCGCCGCAGTCGCCTGCGCATGCTGTCTGACAACCTTGGCGCTAGGTCGGGAAAGGCGGTTGACTCACTCTGCGCCCAGCGCGAGTATTCCCATGCAAACGATCGCATACACAATGAGCCGAGCGGTCGGGCAATAGGGAAGAAGGTGTCCGAATGGAGCCCGCGGTCGACGCCCCGCGTCCGGCGATCATCGCCGACGGCGCCAGCAAGATGTTCCTCGACGGCGCCGTGGTGGCGTTTCGGCAACTGACGATGGCGATCCAGGCCAACGAAATCCTGTGCATCGTCGGGCCGAGCGGCTGCGGAAAGACGACCTTCTTGCGCTGCATCGCGGGGCTGACCGACATCAGCGCCGGCTCGCTGCTCGTGCATGGCAAGCCGGTGACCGGCCCGCCCGACGGCGTCGCGATGGTGTTCCAGCACTTCGGCCTGCTGCCGTGGAAGACGGTCTACGACAATGCCGCCTTCGGCCTCGCCATGCGGCGAACGCCGGCCGCGCAGATCCGCGAGCGGGTCGGCCACTATCTCGAGCTCGCCGGCCTGACGGGCTTCGAGAAGCACTATCCGTATCAGCTGTCCGGCGGCATGCAGCAGCGCGTCGGCCTGGTGCGCGCGCTCGCCATGAACCCGTCGATCCTGTTGATGGACGAGCCGTTCGCGGCCCTCGACGCCCAGACCCGCGAGACGCTGCAGGAGGAGCTGCTGCAGCTGATGGAGCGTCCCGACGAGCGCAAGACGATGGTGTTCATCACCCACTCGATCGACGAGGCGATCCTGCTCGGCGACCGCATCGCCGTGATGAGCGCGCGGCCGGGGCGGATCGTCGAGGTGCTCGACATGCCGTTCGGCTGGCCGCGCGACGTCGAGGCGATCCGCACCGACCCGCGCTTCGCCGAGTTCCGCAACCACATCTGGCACCAGTTGAAGGCGCGGCCGGCCGCGCTCGAAGGGAGGGCCGCATGAGCGACCACGCCCAGGCCGTCGCCTCCGCCCGGCAGACGGCGATCTCCGACGCCCGCGCCGAGCAGGAGCAGGCCAAGCGCGTCGCCGAACTGCGCCGCCGCAAGCTCGGCTACCAGAAGCTCGTCATCCGCATCGTCTCGCTGGTGATCGTTCTGACGGCCTGGCAGGTCTTCGGCGCGCAGGTCGACCCGATCCTGTTCACGACGCCGATCGCCGTCTTCAAGGCGGCGGTGGTGATGATCGGCTCCGGGGAACTCTGGCACTATCTCTGGCCGAGCCTGCAGGTGATGCTGATCGGCCTGTTCCTGGCGGCGGTAGCCGGCATCTTCCTCGGCCTGATGCTCGCCCGCTTCTGGATCCTCGACGTGGCGCTCGATATGTACGTCACGTTCCTCTACTCGACGCCGACCGTGGCGCTAGTGCCGCTGATCGTGCTGTGGGCGGGCTTCGATACGGCCGCGAAGGTCGTCATCCTGTTCCTGTTCGCCTTCTTCCCGATGGTGATCAACACCTACCAGGGCGTGAAGAACGTCGACCCGAAGCTGCTCGAGGTCGGCAAGGCCTTCCGCTGCGGCGAGGGCCAGCTCTGGTTCAACATCGTGCTGCCGGCGGCGCTGCCGTTCATCGTCACCGGCCTGCGGCTGGCGGTTGGACGCGGCCTGATCGGCATGGTGCTGGCCGACCTCTACACGGCGATCTCCGGCATCGGCTACCTGATCGTGCGCACCGCCTCGACCTATCAGGTCGACAAGATGTTCGTGCCGATCATGACGCTCGGCGTGCTGGGCATCACCCTCACCGGGCTGTTGCGGCTGCTGGAGCGCCGGGTGGCGCCCTGGACGGCGCAGCAGCGCGACTGACGACGGCGAGGCCGCGCCGCCCCACGGCGCGGCTCTCGACCCGATGGCGGCCGCACGGGCCGCCGGAGCGAAGACCCCGGAGCCGCGAAGAACGGACGGGCGCGATCAGCGGATCGCCAGGAGGAGACACACAATGTCAGGCAAACGTTTGCACCATTGGATGACGTCGGCGGCGCTCGGTGGCGCGGCCATCCTCGCTCTGGCCGGCACGGCGAGCGCGCAGGAGCAGAAGTGCGAGAAGATGCTGCCGATCAACATCGGCATCGCCGTCGTGCCGCCGAACGTCGTGCACACCACGCCGCACGTCGCCAAGGCGCTCGGCCTGTTCGAGAAGTACTGCGTCGACGCCACGCTGATGCACTTCGAGGGCGGCCAGTCGGCGACGGCGACGACCGCCGTGGCGCAGGGCACGGCGATCGGCAGCATCAACGAGGTCGCCATCGGCAACGGCATGCGGGCCAAGCAGTTCTGGGCGCTCGCCCCGCGCATGCCGCAGGCCTATTTCGTCGTCGAGGAGATCAAGACGCCGCAGGACCTGAAGGGCAAGCGGCTGAGCGCGGCCGGCGGCGGCGTCGGCGGCTTCAACTGGCGGATGGCGCGCGAGATCCTCGACAAGAACGGCATGTCCGTCGACGACGTGCAGTTCATCTCGCAGGGCACCGCCGGCCGGCTGCCCGGCCTGCTGACCGGCCAGCTCGACGGCGTCGCGCTGCACCCGGAGGACGTCTTCATCGCCCAGGAGAAGAAGCCGGGCGCGCACGTGCTGGTGCAACTCGCCGACATGATGCCGGACTACGTGTTCAACGTTTACGGCGCCAGTGACAGCTTCATCGCCGAGAATCGCGAGACGCTCGTCAACGCCGCTGCCGCCATGATGGAGGCGAGCCGGCTGATGTACACGGACAAGGACAAGGTCCTGCCGATCATCATCGAGGCGACGGAGAAGCCGCCCGAGGCGGTGGAGTACGCCTGGAAGTACCTGACCGACAATTGCGTGTGGACGGTCAACACCGGCTTCGACAAGGCGCGCGCCGAGTGGTCGATCGACAACTCGGTCCGCAATGGCGACGTCGAGGAAGCCAAGAAGCCGACCTTCGAGCAACTCGCCGACCTGTCGATCAGCGCCGACGCGCTGGCCAAGGTGGGCGGGCCGATCGAGATCGGCAAGTGCAAGCTCTGAGCCGACGGTAGGCGGATGGCCCGCCCGGCTCCGCAAGGGCCGGGCGGTGCCGTCTCAGGGGATGGGACAGCGAGGGGGACGATGCGGACACAACTGGTCACGATCGAGACGAACACCACGCCGCTCGACGGGGCGTTTCACGAGCCGGACGGCGGCGCCACGGCGGGCGGCGTGCTGCTCTTCCACGGCAACACCATGAACTTCTACACCGGCGCGCCGCGGTTCCTGCCGCCGGCGCTGACGGCGATGGGCTACGCCTGCCTCGCCTTCAACCGGCGCGGCCACGACATCATGAGCATCCGCGACAGCCGCGCCGCCGAGGGCGCCGCCTTCCAGAAGACGGCGGAGGCGATCGAGGACAATCGCATCGCGGCGCGCTGGATGGCCGAGCGCGGCTTCCCGACGCCCGTCGTCATCGGTCACTCGAACGGCGGCATGCTCGCCGTGCGTCACGTTGCCGACCATCCGCAGACGCCGGCGCTCGTGCTGTTGTCGGCGCACGGCGGCGCCGACCAGATGCGCCGGTCGAGCGGCATCGGTCTGCTCGCCGGCGATCGCTTCGCCGAACTGTCGGCCCACGCCCAGGCGCTGGTCGACGCGGGACGCGGGCAGGAGCTGATGCTGATGCCGGGCTGGTGGTACGTCACCACCGCCGAGAGCTTCATCGACCGCATGACGCAGCTTCCCGACGTCCTCGCGCTCGCCCCGGAGATCCGCTGCCCGTCGCTGTTCATCGTCGGCGACGAGGAGCCGGCGGACCTTTATCCGGCGGAGCGCTTCGCCGCCCGCGCCGGCGGCCCGTCGGAGGCCCGCATCCTCGACACCTGCAACCACTTCTATGTCGGCCGCGAGGCCGCAGTGACCGACGCGGTGGTCGAGTGGCTGGCTCGGACGCTTCGTCCCGCCGCCGCTGGACAGCGCGCGACCGCTTGAGGGAGACCGTTCATGACCACTGCCACTCTGAAGCCCGGCCTGAAGGCCTGGGAAGACGTCCGCCGCAAGCTCGACCATGGCCCGAGCTTTGGCGCCATGTCGGGAACCCCCTATTTCCGGGAAGCCGTCTACGAGCAGTTCTCGGCGGCCGAATATGCGCGCCGCTACAAGCTCTTCCGCGACAAGATGCGGGACGCCAAGATCGACGTCGCCATCGTGCCGGGCGGCCCGAGCCACTGGAGCTTCGGCGGCGGCATGCTCTGGCTGACCGGCCACTGGGAGTGGCACGCGCTCGCCGCCTATCTGGTGGTGCCGCTGGAGGGCGATCCGACGCTCGTCTACGCGATGGGCGGCACCCATGCCGAGGCGGTGCGCCGCGTCACGGCGGCGGCGATCTCCGACGTCCGCCAGAGCCGCAGCGGCAAGTACGCCGAGGTGATGGTCGAGCGTATCCAGGAACTCGGCCTCACCAAGGGCCGCATCGGCCTGCTCGAGATCGACGCGCGCCACAGCGACTACCTGCCCGTCAACCAGTTCAACGTGCTGCGTGAGAAGCTGCCCGACGCCGAGATCGTCTTCACCGAAGGGTGGGTGCACGAGCTGCTGTCGATCCACAGCGCCGAAGAGCTCGACTGTGTCCGCAAGGCGGGCGTGCTGTGCACCAACGCGATGAACGCCATCGCCGCCCGCGCCCGTCCCGGTGTCGCCGAGTACGAGCTGCGTGCGGCCGCCGGTGCGGCGATCCTGGAGGGCGGTGGCGACATCGACTTCCTGATCATCGGCTCGACGCCGATGTCCGACCCGGCCCAGGTGTTCGGCAACCCGCGGCCGTCGTGGCGCAAGCTCGAAGACGGCGACATGATCCTGATGGAGCTCGCCGCCGGCTATCGCGGCTACACCGCCCAGGTCGGCTCGCCGATCTGCGTCGGCGAGCCGCTGGAGCCGATCCGCCGCTTCTGGGACGAGATCGCCAAGCCCGGCTTCGTCAAGATGGCGGCCGAGATCAAGCCGGGCAACCCGGTCGACGCGCTGCGCATCGCCGGCCAGTTCTTCCGCGAGAAGGGCGTGCAGTCGCGACCGGTACACTGCCACGGCATCGACCTCGTCACCGACGGGCCGCATGTCTATGCCGACCACATCGACGTCGAGCCGTTCGAGGAGATCATGAAGCCCGGCATGGTGATCATGGCCGAGCCGAACCCGATCTCGGCGGATGGTATGCTCGGCATGTTCGTCGGCCACACCTTCATCGTCACCGAGACCGGGCAGGAGTGCGTCGACGAATTCCCGCTCGAGCTCGTCGTGGCGGGCCGCTGACACGACGCTTCGCCACCGTCCGGCAGCCCGGACGGTGGCTTCGGCCAAGAACCTCAGACATCACGCGGAAGGACCAGCCTTGCGACACGCGACCAGCGACTTCGATCATCCCGCCGTCCGGCCAGGCGTGGAGGCCGCCCGATGAGCGCGCTTCCGCCGCTGCGCAGCGGACCCATCGACGTGCACTCTCACATCGTGCCGGAGGCGCTGCTGGCGCGCTTCGAGGCGGGTGAGCGGGAGAACTTCCGGGTCGAGCACGCCGAGGGCGGCCGCCGCCGCGTCGTGCTCGGCGGCCGCGTCGTCAACCCGCCGCTGCTGCCGGCGATGACCGACATGGAGTTGCGCCTCGCCGACATGGAGAAGCAGGGCGTCGCCGTGCAGATCCTGTCGCCGTGGGTGCAGCTCTGCGGCCTCGGCCTCGGCGCCGAAGACGCGGCCTGGGTCGTCGAGGCGAGCAACGCCGCCATCGCCGACGTCGTCCGCTCGCAGCCGGACCGCTTCCGCGGCTTCGGTGGCGTGCCGCTGCATCACCCGGAGGTCGCCGTCGAGGCGCTGCGTCGCGCCATGACTGTGCACGGCATGCTCGGCGTCGAGGCCTCGACGACGCCGACGGCGGACCTCTTCCTGGACGACCCGAGGCTCGAGCCGTTCTGGGCCGAGGCGGAGAAGCTCGGCGCCATCGTCATGCTGCACCCGCCGCAGGGCCCGCCGGTCGGCGCATATTCGCGCTTCTACATGCAGAACCTGGTGCTCAATCCGCTGGAGACGGCGATCGCCGGCGCGCACCTGATCTTCGGCGGCGTGATGGAGCGCCACCCGGACCTGACGATCCTGCTTGTCCACGGCGGCGGCTTCCTGCCCTACAATCTCGGCCGGCTGAAGCGGGGACACGCCATCCGACCGGAGACCAAGGGCGCGCTGAAGGGCAGCGTCGAGGATTCCTTCCGGCGCTTCGTCATCGACACGGTCACGCACTCGGCCTCGGGCCTGCGCTTCCTCTATGGCGAGGTGCCGGCGGGGCAAGTGGTGATGGGGACCGACTATCCGTTCGACATGGCCGATCCCGACCCGCTGGCGACGGTGCGCGAGGCTGACCTGCCGCCGGACGATACCCAGGCCGTGCTCGAGGGCAACGCCGCCCGGCTGATCGCGGCCGTCGAGGCACGCTGAGGCCCAGCGCGTCCGCGCCTTGACGTCAGAAACAAGACGGCCGGCCCACCATCGGTGGGCCGGCCGTTCGTTCTTCGTGCGGTCGAGAAGAGCGTGCGCCGCCTAGGAGCGGACGCGGTCGCCGACGAGCTTCTTCAGCTGCGAGCCCGCGGCCCGCACCTCGGCCAGCGCCTCGGCGGTGAGATCGACGGTGGTGTCGATCTCCTCGTCGGTGTGGGCGGCCGTGACGAAGAAGCGGAGGCGCGCCGAGCGCTCGGCGACGGCCGGGAAAATGATCGGCAGCGCGTTGACGCCGGCATCGTGCAGGCGCTGCGACAGCATCGCGGCGCTGACGGATTCGCCGACGATCACCGGCACGACGCAGTAGCCGGCGCTCGGGCCGATATCGAGGCCACGCTCGCGGGCGCGGGCGACGAAGCGGTGGCCGTTCTCGCGGATGCGCGCGACCCGCTCGGGCTCCCGCTCGAGGATGTCGAGGCAGACCTTGGCGGCGGCGGCGACGGCGCCGGGCATGCCGACGGAATAGAGGAAGCCGGGGGCGGAGAGCTTCAGGTACTCGATCAGCGCCGTCGAGCCGGCGATGTAACCGCCGCAGCCGCACAGCGTCTTCGACAGCGTGCCCATCCAGAGCTCGACCTCGTTCGGGTCGACGTCCCAATGTTCCGCGAGGCCCCGGCCGGTGGCGCCGAGGACGCCGAGCGAATGCGCCTCGTCGACCATCAACCAAGCGTCGTAGCGCCGCTTGATGGAGAGAAGCCGCGGCAGGTCCGGCATGTCGCCGTCCATCGAGTAGAGCCCCTCGACGACGATCAGCACGCGCTCGGCGCGGTCGCGCATCTGGCCGAGCATCTCCTCGAGCGCATCGAGGTCGTTGTGCGGGAACGTCCGCCGCGTCGCACCCGACAGGCGGGCGCCCTCGGTGACGCTGTTGTGGATCAGCGCGTCATAGAGGACGAGGTCCTTCGGTCCGAGCAGGTGGCCGATGGTGGTGACGTTGGTGGCGTGGCCGGAGACCATCACCACGCAATCCTCGACACCGAGGAATTCGGCGAGGCCGCGCTCGAGCTCGCGGTGGATCGGCCGCTCGCCGGCGACGAGGCGGCTCGCCGACACCGACACGCCGTACTGGTCGATCGCCGACTTGGCGGCGTCCGTCACGGCAGGATGGCCGTTGAGGCCGAGATAGTCGTAGGACGAGAAGTTGACGTACTCGCGGTTGCCGATCGTCGTGCGGCTGCCGGCGAGGCCGGCGTGCGAGCGGAAGTAGGGGTTCTCGATGCCGAGCAGGTCGGCGGCGGCGCGCTGCATGCGCATCTGCCGCACGGCCGGAAGCTCGCCGAAGTCGAACGCGGTCCGCCGTTTGGCATCCCGGACCGCCGCAAGCTCCGTCGGTCGCCGACCCTTGGCGGCCTTGCGGGTGGCGCGCACGCCGGCCAGCAGCTTGTCCTTGTCCGTGTCCGATAGTCCGTCGATACCGCGTCCGCGACTCATCCGATGATCTTCCTGATCTTCCGGCTGTGCTCCTCGACGGCACTGGCGATCGCGGCTACGTCGGGGCTCTCGGCGTCGCTGTCCCCGACATGGCTCTTGGCCAGCGATTCGGCGTCTTCGCCGAGGTTGCTGTCGAAGTCTTCGCCCCCAATGCGGGCGAGGATGCGGCGGGAGATGTCCGTCAGTGTCGCACCGTTGGCGAGCGACATCAGCGGGATGTCGATCCCCATGCGCTGCTCGGCGGCCATCCTGAGCTCGAGCGCCATCAGCGAGTCCATGCCGATGGCGGCCAGCGGGCGATGGCGGTCGATCTCGTCGGCCGGCAGCCGCAGGATGCGGGCGATCTCGCCGGCCAGCAGCCGCGACACCGTCTCGATCGCACGGTCGGCGTCCATGCCCTCGACCAGCGCCTTCAGGTCCACCGAGGCGCTGCCGGTCTCGGCATCGCCACCGCCGACGGAAATGCGCTCGGCGAGCGGCGTCGCCAGCAGAGCGAGGTCCTTGCGGGCGGCCGCCCAGTCGATGCGGCCATAGCCGACCATCGCCAGCGCCGGATCGGCGGGGTCGAGCGCCAGCAGGCGGCCGAGCCCGTCGAGGGCTTCCTCGGCGGTGAGGGCGTGGCGGCCGAGCTTGCGCGACAAGAGCGCGCTGACCTCCTGGTTGCGGGCGAGGTAGCCCGCGTCGGCGATCGCGCCCCAGGCCACCGCCAGCGCCGGTCGACCCGTCGCCCGCCGCCGCCGCGCCAAAGCCTCGAGATAGGCATTGGCGGCGACGTAGTTCGCCTGGCCGGGATTGCCGACGAGCGTCGTGGCCGAGGAGAACATGACGAAGAAGTCGAGCGGAAGGTCGGTGGTGGCGGCGTCGAGATTGTCCGCGCCGGTGATCTTCGGGGCGAGCACCGAGCCGATGCGGTCGGCGTCGAGGTTCTGGATCAGCGCGTCGTCGAGCACCATCGCCGTGTGCAGGACGCCGCCGAGCGGCGCCGGCGCGGCGGCCAGCGATGCGACCAACCGGCTGACGGCGGCGGCATCGACGAGGTCGCAGGCGGCCACCCGCACCGAGCAGCCGGAGGCGCGGAGCGCCTCGACGCGCTCGGTCGCCGCGGCGTCGAGCTTGCCGGAGCGGCTGGCCAGCACGAGGCAGCGGGCACCGCGGCCGGCGAGCCAGCGGGCGGCCTCGAGGCCGAAGCCGCCGACGCCACCGGCGACGAGGTAGGTGCGGTCGGGACGGATCTCGACACCGGCAGGCTTCTCGGCGCGGATCGCACCGACCGGCGGCGGCACCACGACGATCTTGCCGACGTGGCCGGACTGCTGCATCAGCCGGAACGCCTCTCCGACCGCCTCCGCCTCGAAGCGGCGATAGGGGAGCGGCGTCAGCGTGCCGTCCTCGAACAGCCGCACGAGGTCGGCGAACATCCGGTCGGCGAGCGCCGGCTTGTTCATCAAGAGCTGGTCGGCGTCGATGCCGAAGTAGGAGACGTTGCGGCGGAACGGCCTGAGCGCGATGCGGGTGTTGGCGTAGTAGTCGCGCTTGCCGAGCTCGAGGAAGCGGCCGAAGGGCCGGACGACCGCGAGGCTGCGCTCCATTGCCTCGCCGGCGAGCGAGTTCAGCACGGCGTCGACACCGACGCCGCCGGTGATCGCCATCACCTCGTCAGCGAACTCGAGGCCGCGCGAGTTGAGCACGTGGTCGGCACCGAGCGAGCGCAGCAGCGCGCGCTTCTCCGGCGAACCCGCCGTGGCGATGACCGTGGCGCCCCGCCATTTGGCGATCTGCAGCGCCGCCAGTCCGACGCCGCCGGCGCCGCCGTGGATGAGCACCGTCTCGCCTTCGTCGATGCGGGCGAGCTCGACCAGCGAGTAGTAGGCAGTGAGGAAGGCGACCGGGATCGTCGCGGCCGCCTCGGGCGAGACGGACGAGGGCATCGGCGCCACCGCACGCTCGGCGACGGTGACGTGGGTTGCGAAGCAGGCCGGCGCGAAGGCGATGATGCGGTCGCCGACGGCACAGCGGGTGACGCCCGGGCCGACACGGATGATCGTGCCGGAGCACTCCATGCCGATGGTCGGGCCGGCGAAGCCGTCCTCCAGCGCCTCCTCGGGCAAGAGGCCGAGGGACCACATGACGTCGCGGAAGTTGAGGCCGGCGGCGTCGACGGAGAACTCGATCTCGCCCGGACCCGGAACCCGTCGCGCGCGGCGCACCCAGGCGAGGCCGTCGATGCCCATGCGGGTCGGCTCGAGCACGAACGCCGGCTCGGTGCCGCCGGTCTCCTCGGCGGCGTCGCTGATCAGGCCGCCGCGGACGATGCGCAGCCCGGTGCGGCGGTTGGCGTCGAGGACGATCTCGCGCTCGTCGACCGGGTCGGCGATCTCCGAGGCGATGCGCACGGCCATCTCGCCGGGCTGCAGCGACGGTGCCGGATCGATGAGCCTGAGCTCGACGTCCGGGAACTCGTTGAGGGCGACGCGGCCGAAGCCCCAGGCGGCGGCCTGAGACGGGCGGTGCCCGGGTCCGCCGGCGATCGACTGGGCGGCACCCGGTGCGAGCACCCAGACGCGCGGGCGGGCCTCGGAGACCTTCACCAGCAGCGTGCCGAGCCGGTCCAGGCGCCGGGTGGTGGCGGCGAGCGGCACGCGGTCGTCGGCGGCGCCGAGGGCGAATACCAGGTCGCAGCGGCCCTCGCCGCGCACCAGCTCGTCGAGCACGCCGGCGTCGGCGGAGCGGGCGAGGTCGATCGAGACGACGTCGGTGTCGCCGGCCTCGACCTCGGCGCCGACGACGGCGACGGTGACCGAGCGGCCGCGCGAGCGCATCGCCGTGGCGACGGCATCGGCGAGGGAGCGGCCCGGCCCTTCGGCATCGGCGATGACGACGACGCGGCCGAGCGTGTCGGCGGCCGGCGCCTCGGTTCTGGCGGCCGTGCAGTCGGCGCAGATCACCAGGGCGTCGGTGAGGTCGCTGGCGAGCGGCAGCGCCGTCACCGCCGCGAAGCCGGCATCGGCGAGCGCGCTTTTCCACTCGTCGGCGGTGGCGTTGCGACCGATGCCCTGGTCGGCGGCGAGACCCGTGCGCCACCAGTCCGCCCCGACACCGCAGACGGCGTCGAGGATGATCGTGGGCGACAGCTCGACGGCGACCAGGCGTCCGCCGGGCGCGGCCGCGCGAGCGAGCGCCGAGAGCCCGTCGGGGGCGAAGTGGGTGAGGCGGCCCGCCGACAACACGAGGTCGTAGGCGTTGGTCTCGGCGCCAATGTCGGCGATCGGCGCGAAGCGCGCGCCGGTACCGTCGCCGAGGCGCAGGCGGGCACGCTCCAGCACGCTGCCGTTCGGATCGGTCACCGTCACCGACATGAACGTCGGGTCGACGAGGGCGATCAGCCGGCGCAGCAGGTCGACGTCGTGGGCCCCGGCGGCGAGAACGCGCAGCGGCGCGCCCTCCGGCCAGGCAGCGGCGATCGTGGTGGCGAGCGCGCCGATGGCGTCACCGAGCGGCCGCGCCATCGGCGAGGCCGTGGCGAGGTGGTCGAGCGTGCCGCTCGAGAAGACGTCGTCGGCGCTCTCGACGAGACCGGACGCGAGCCGCTCTGCCAGCACCACCGGCAGCCGGGCGGCCAGCGTCGCCTCCGCGATGCGGTCGGGGTGCTCGGCGATCAGGGTGCGGACGATGTGGGAGACGTCGGGCAGCCCGGTCTCGTCCTCGAGGCGCCAGCCCTCGTCGGTCTCGGCGACGGTGCCGTATTCCTCAAGGGCGATCAGCAAGCCGGCGGCGAGCGAGCGGGCGTCCTCGGCGAGGCGACCCGACTGCACCATGGCGTCGAGCGTCACCGGGTGCTCGCGGTCGAGCAGCGGCCGCAAGGCCTCGATGGCGGCGGAGCGGGCGGCCGCCTCCACCAGGAGGGCGCCTTCCTCGAGCTCCGGCGCCTCGTCGGCGGTCAGGCCGAGGGTGCGCAGCGCCGACTCTGGACCGGCGGGCCAGACGGTCGCGAACGGATCGACACCATCGCGCGAGACCAGGCGCTTCGGCATCACGCGGTAGGCGAGGTCGTCGGGGCGATCGGCGGTGGTCAGCTTGACGCGCTGGAAGCGGGCGCCGTCGAGCAGGGCGACCATCGCGCCGCTGGCGTCGAACAGCTCGATGCGAGCGGTCACCGAGCGCACCGAGGCGCGCGTCACCACGAGCCGTGCCTGCGTCGGCGTGCGGCCGGCGGCGGCGATGCGCAGGGAACCGAAGCGCACCGGCAGCACGGTGGAGCCGTCGCGCCCGTCCAGGCCCTCGCGGCCGTCGAGCAGCGCGAACAGGCCGTGGAAGCAGGCGTCGAGCAAGGTCGGGTCGAGGGCGAAGCCGGCGTTGGCGGTGGCCGGATCGGGCGGGGCGAGCTCGACGGTCGCGACGCTGTCGGACTCGATGACGACCGCATGGGCACGGCGGAACACCGGGCCGTAGCGCAGGCCGAACCGCTCGGTGAGCTTGTAGAGACGGTCGGCGGTGACGCGGCGGCCGCCCTCGGCCGGCACCGGCGCCGTCACATCCGGCAAGCCGGGCGAGCGGGTGATCGCGCCACGGGCGTGGATGGTCCAGTCGTCGGTGGTCAGCCGGCTGCGGCTGACGATCTCGACGACGTGATCGTCCGGAGAGATGCGGACCATCGTCTCGCGGGCGGCGTCCGCCTCGACGATCAGCGGGGCGACGACGTCGAAATCGGCGAGCTCGACCGCCGGCGCGCCGAGCCAGGCGCGCGCCGCCGACAGCGCCATCTCGGCGAAGCCGGCCGCCGGCAACACCACCGACTCCTCGACCTTGTGGTCGGCGAGCCAGGGCACCAGGGCGCTGTCGATGTGGTTGAACCACTCGGCCGACTCGCGCCGCAGGCGCGCGCCGAGCAGCGGGTGGGCCCGACCGGAAATCGCGCCGATCGCCTCGGCGGTGGCCTCGATCCGGTACGGCTTGTTCTGCCAGGGATAGCTCGGCAGGTCGGACGCCGGCGCGACCCGCGGGCCGAACATCGCCGCATCGTCCACCGTTCCGCCGGCGGCGAGCACCGACGCCGCGACGAGGCCGACGACATCCGGCTTGTCCTCGCCGCGATCGAGCGAGCTCAGCACGTTGGCCGCGACGTCCATGGTGCGCAGGATGTCGTTGACGTAGCCGGTCAGCACCGGGCGCGGGCCGATCTCCAGGAAGAGCCGGTAGCCCATGCCGGCGAGGGCGCGCACCCCCGCCTCGAAGCGGACCGGGCGACGGACGTTCTGCCACCAGTAGTCGGCATCGAGACCGGTGCCGGGGGTCTCGGCACCGGTGACGGTGGAGATGAACGGCACCCGGCTGGAGCGCGGCGCGAGGCCCGCGAGCGCGCCGACCAGCGGATCGCGGATCGGTTCGACGAGGGCGCAGTGGAACGGATAGTCGAGGTCGAGCCGCTTGAGCGCCCAGCGCTGCTTGCGGGCGTGCTTGGCGAAGACGTCGAGAAGCTCGCTCGGACCGGAGATGGTGATGCTGCGCGGGCTGTTGATCGCGGCGATTTCGATGCCGGCGAAGCGCGGATCGGCGATCGCGGCGGCGGCCTGCTCGGCCGGCATGAGGAGCGCGGCCATGCCGCCGAGGTGACGCGTCACCTCCTGGTGCGTCGAGCGGGCGTGGATGACGCGCACGCCCTGGTCGAGGCTGAGCGCGCCACTGACGCAGGCGGCGGCGACTTCGCCGACGCTGTGTCCGGCGACCGCCGCCGGCGTCACGCCGCGGCGGGCGAGCGATTCCGCCAGTGCCACCTGGATGGCGAACAGCAGCGGCTGGGCGATCTCGGTGCGCTCGATCTCGGCGTCGAGCTCGGGCGAGAACAGCGCCGTCAGCAGCGACCAGCCGGCGACGCCCATGAAGACGCGGTCGATGCGGTCGAAGGCGAGGCGGAAGTCGCGGTCGGCCTGGTAGGCGGACCGGCCCATGCCGGGCCACTGCGCGCCGTTGCCGGAGAACAGGAACACCACCTGCGAGCCGCGCGCGATGGCGCGGCCGTCGGCGACGGCCGGATGCGCGGAGCCGGTGAGGTAGCCGTCGATGGCGGCGAGACGCTCGGCCTTGGTGCGGCCGAGGAAGACCGCCCGGTGCTCCAGGCGATCGCGGGCATAGGCGGCGGCGTTGACGATGCGGGCGGTCTGGGTCTCGTCGCTCGCCTCGATGCTGGTGCGGTAGCGCGTCGCGAGCTCGGCCAGCGCTTCGCGCGTCTGCGCGGACACCACGAGCGGAGCGGCGGCGTCGGCCACCGGCGAGCGGCCGGCGGCCACCGGATCGGCATCGCGCAGCACGACGTGCGCGTTGGCGCCACCGAAGCCGAACGAGTTGACGCCGGCATAGCGGGCGGCGGTGCCGCGCGGCAGCGGGCGGGCCTGCGTCACCACCTCGAGGTTCAGCGCCGCGAACGGGATGTCCGGGTTCGGCGTGTTGAAGTGCAGGGACGGCGGCAGCAGGTCGTTCTCGAGGGCGAGCTGCGCCTTCAGCAGGCCGACGAGACCAGAGGCGGGCTCGAGATGGCCGACGTTGGTCTTGACCGAGCCGAGCGGCAGCGGCGCCTTGCGGCGCTTGCCGATGATCTCGCCGAGCGCCATCGCCTCGGCCGGATCGCCGACGCGCGTGCCGGTGCCGTGCGCCTCGATGAAGGCGACCGCGTCGAGATCGATCTCGAAGCGCTCGTAGACTTCCTTCAGGAGGTCCGCCTGGGACTCGCTCGACGGCAGCGACAGCCCGACGGTGCGGCCGTCGGCATTGATGCCGGAGCCGACGATCAGGCCGCGAATCGCGTCGCCGTTCGCCCGCGCAGCGTTCGCCGAGCGCAGCACCACCACGGCTGCTCCCTCGGAGCGGACATAGCCGTCGCCGTCGGCGTCGAAGGCCCGGCAGAGGCCGGTGGGGGAGAGCATCGATGCGCGCGCGAAGCCGACGAAGGGCAGCGGGCTGAGCAGGAGGTTCACGCCGCCGACGATGGCGGTGTCGATGCGGCCGGTGCGGATCGCCTCCAGCGCCTCGTGCAGCGCCACCAGCGAGGACGAGCAGGCGGTGTCGACGGTGAAGCTCGGGCCGCGCAGGTCGAGGACGTAGGAGATGCGGTTGGAGACGATCGACAGCGTGTTGCCGGTCATCAGCTGGACGTCGGCGGCCGCCGGGTCGAACAGGAACTGGTTGCCGTAGTCGAGGGAGGATGCGCCGACATAGACGCCGGTGCGGCTGCCGGCGAGCTTGCTCGGCGGCAGGCCGGCGTGCTCCAGCGCCTCCCAGGTGACCTGCAGGAGCAGGCGCTGCTGAGGATCGATCTGCACCGCCTCGCGCGGCGAGATGCCGAAGAAGCCGGGGTCGAAGCCCCAGACGTCGTCGATCTGCCCGGCGGCCCAGGTGTAGGTCTTGCCGGGTGCACTGCGGTCGGGATGGCCGAAGCGTTCCCGCGACCACCTGTCGGCGGAAACCTCGGACACCACGCAGCGTCCCTCGGCCAAAACCTCCCAGAACGCGGAGGCGTTTGCCGATGACGGGAGGCGGCAGGCGTAGCCCAGTATTGCGATATCGTCGAAGGTTTCAGCCATCGGGTCCGTCGTAACGCATCGTCTCTGGTCCGGTCGTCGGTACTTGCACCACTTCAAGTCTAACAGCGACCAACCGGCGACTGCGCTAAGGCGTCGGTCGTGTTCCGAGTCGGTACGGGTCGTCGAGGAACCACTCCAGCCCCGAAAGCTGCTCATACTGTATCGACCGGGGGTGCGCAAGGAACGAGCCAAGGCCGACACCGGATCGTACGTTTGCTTCATAAGCTTATGAGCAACAAAACGAAATTCGTTCAGGCCGAACGCCTCGGAGAGGCCGGATTCGGGGGTGCGCCAGATGCCTCGGAGGGCTCCCGGAAACTGCCGGGAACCGGCGCGGACGGCGGGCCCGCGTTGTTTTTCCGGCTTTCTCTCGAACCGGTCGCAACTACCGGGGGGTACCCGGGCGCGCTCACCGAATGCAACGGGGCTGCAATCGGAATTGATCAAGCGAAACGGCCGTTTGGCGAAATCCACGTGGTTCCGGCAGGCTCTGCGGCAGCCTCGGCGGGTAGCGGTACGAATCGATTCCGGCCGTCCGCGGACCGTTCCGAAGGCTCCGGGCGCCCCTTCGGCTTCGGCCCCGGCCACGTCCTCGGTCACGTCCTCGGCTCCTGCCGTCCGCGCGCCGCGACGTGCCCGCTTGCGTCGCGTCCCGTGCGGCGCCACACAGTCAGCATGTCGCAGAGCGCGCCCCCGACAGCCAAGAGGCCGGCTTCCCCCGATGAATTCGGTCTGGTGGAGCGGGTGCTCTACCGCGACGACGACGTGCTCGTGCTGGACAAGCCGGCCGGCGTTGCGGTGCACAAGGGGCCGAAGGGCGGCGCGGTGCTGGAGGACGGCTTCGACGTGCTGCGGTTCGGTCGCCCGGAGCGCCCGGGGCTCGCCCACCGTCTCGACAAGGACACCGCCGGCTGCCTGGTGCTCGGCCGCAGCCGCCGGGCGCTCGCAGAGCTCGGGCGGCAGTTCGCCGGCGGCACCGTCGCGAAGACCTATTGGGCGGTGGTCCGCGGTGGCCCCGCCGGCGATGCCGGCACCATCGACGCGCCGCTGGCCAAGCGCGACGAGCACCGCGGCTGGTCGATGATCGTCTCCGACGCCGGGCAGAAGTCGATCACCGGCTGGCGGGTGCTCGGCCGCGGGCCTGGCGTCGCGTGGCTCGAGCTCGTTCCCGTCACCGGCCGCACGCACCAGCTGCGCGCCCATACGGCGCACGTCGGCTTCCCGATCCTCGGCGACCCGATCTATGGCCGGGCGCCGGCGAACGGCGCGCGGCTGCAACTGCTCGCGCGGTCGATCCGTCTGCCGCAGCTCGGCGCCCGGCCGCCGGTGGCCATCACGGCACCCGTGCCCGCACACATGCGCGCGGCGCTCGCGCTGTGCGGCTACGATGCCGATCGGGCGACGGGCTCGTCCGGCGCCGGCCGGGCCGGGGAACCGGAAGGATGAGCGGGGAGATCGGCGGGATGGACCGAGAGGAAGCGCCGACGACGGAGGCGGGCGAGCGCCGAGTTTTCGTCGCGCGGGATCCGGACTTCGAGCGCCGGGTCCGCGACAGCTTCGCCCGACAGGGGTTCCTCATGCACTGCGGCGCGATCGTCGACACCGTCGCGCCCGGGCACGTGGACGTATCGGTCGGCCGCACGGCGGCACTGACGCAGCAACACGGCCTCTTTCACGGGGGCCTGATCGCGACCCTCGCCGACACCGCCGCCGGATATGCCGCGCTGTCGCTGATGCGACCCGACGCCGGCGTGCTGTCGGTGGAATTCAAGCTGAACTTCATCGCCCCGGCGCGAGGCGAGCGGCTGGTGGCGCGGGGACGGGTGCTGCGGCCGGGCCGGACGCTGACCGTGTGCCGTGCCGACGTCGAGACGATCGACGGCGGCCGCGTCAGCGAGGTGGCGACGGCGCTGCTGACGATGATGTGCGTCGACGGTTTCCAGGACTGAGAAAGCGGCGGCGACCGGCCGCCCGAACGAGGGAGGACGCGCGATGCGCAACGATCTGCCGGGCTTGGACTTCGCCCTCGGCGAGACCGCCGACATGCTGCGCGAGACCGTCCGCGGCTTCGCCGACGACCGCATCGCCCCCATCGCCGACGAGATCGACCGCAGCAACACCTTTCCCCGCCATCTCTGGCCGGAGATGGGCGCGCTCGGGCTGCACGGCATCACGGTGGAGGAGGAGGACGGCGGCTCCGGGCTCGGCTACCTCGAGCACTGCATCGCCGTTGAGGAGGTGAGCCGCGCCTCGGCCTCCGTCGGCCTTTCCTACGGGGCGCACTCCAACCTGTGCATCAACCAGATCCGCCGCAACGGCACCGCCGACCAGAAGCGGCGCACCCTGCCGAAGCTGATCTCGGGCGAGCACGTCGGCGCGCTGGCGATGTCGGAGCCGGGTGCCGGGTCGGACGTCGTGTCGATGCGCACGCGCGCCGATCGCCGCGGCGACCGCTACGTGCTGAACGGCACGAAGATGTGGATCACCAACGGCCCGATCGCCGAAACGCTGGTCGTCTACGCCAAGACCAGCCCGGACGCCGGTCCGCGCGGCATCACCGCCTTCCTGATCGAGAAGGGCGTGCCCGGCTTCACCACGGCGCAGAAGCTCGACAAGCTCGGCATGCGCGGATCGGACACCGGCGAACTGGTGTTCGAGGACTGCGAGGTGCCGGAGGAGAACGTGCTGGGCAAGGTCGACGGTGGCGTCAGGGTGCTGATGTCCGGCCTCGACTACGAGCGGGCGGTGCTCGCCGCCGGACCGATCGGCATCATGCAGGCCTGCCTCGACGTGGTGCTGCCCTACGTCCACGAGCGCAAGCAGTTCGGCCAGCCGATCGGCACCTTCCAGCTGATGCAGGGCAAGATCGCCGACATGTACGTGACGCTGAACGCCTGCCGCTCGTACGTCTATGCCGTCGCCAAGGCGTGCGACCGTGGCAACACGACCCGCGAGGACGCCGCCGGCGTCATCCTCTACGCCGCCGAAAAGGCAACGCAGGTGGCGCTCGACGCGATCCAGTGCCTCGGCGGCAACGGTTACATCAACGACTATCCGACCGGCCGCTTCCTGCGCGACGCCAAGCTCTACGAGATCGGCGCGGGGACGAGCGAGATCCGGCGGATGCTGATCGGACGGGAGTTGTTCGGCAAGACGGCCTGAAGGCGTGCGGCCGGGGGGGCGCCGTTCGGGTGAGGTGCCTCTCGCGGGTGGCCGATGCGGCCGGCGTGTCGGGCGGTTGCGCTCGTCGACACGAGTCAGGCTCGCGACAGCCTGAAAAAGCGGACGCCCGCCGAGGGGGAGGGGATCCCGGCGGGCGTCACTTTCGGATCCGGAACGAGGGGAGGGGGAACCGTTCCGGCCGAGCCAGGGCCGCTGCGGGGGAGGGGATCGCTGCGGCCCGTGGATTTGCAGTCTTCGTCAGTCGATCCGATCAGAGCGCGACGCGGCGCGCAATGTTCGGGATCTCGGCCCGGGTGATGCCCAGGTCGTCGAGCTCACGGCTGGAGAGCTTCATCAGCTCCTCATAAGTGGAGCGATACTTCCGCCAGGAGCGATAGCTTTTCACGAGAGAGTCGATCATTTCATCACCAGATGGTTTGCGTTCTTCGCCGGTTTTGCAGGGCACCCGCCGGCCGGTTTTACGACCGGGGCGCCGCGCTGCGTTCGGCATGACGCGTAGATAGGCGACTGCTTTCGATTGAGGCAGAGGCGGTCGCGCATGGCTGCCCTGCCAATTGTGCAAAGCAGCAGCAACGTGCCCAATCCGGCGGCAGAGGCGGCGTCAGCCGCTTTCGACGGCAGGGCGCCGAAGGCCGCCAACTCCAGCAAAACCCTAAAAAATGATGAAGGGCGGAGCCGCCGCGCGGCCCCGCCCTGTTTTCGCTGCAGTGCAAAAGAAGTGGGCGCTACTCGGCCGCGACGGCGCCCCGGCGGGGCCGCCGGCCGAGCAGCTCAGCGAGGTAGTGCCCGGTGTGGCTGCGGGCGACGCGGACGATGTCCTCCGGCCGGCCGGTGGCGACGATCTCGCCGCCGCCGTCGCCGCCCTCGGGACCGAGGTCGACCACCCAGTCGGCCGTCTTGATGACCTCGAGATTGTGCTCGATGACGATCACCGTGTTGCCCTGGTCGACGAGCTCGTGCAGCACCTCGAGCAGCTTCGCCACGTCGTGGAAGTGCAGGCCGGTGGTGGGCTCGTCGAGGATGTAGAGCGTGCGGCCGGTGGCGCGCTTCGACAGCTCCTTGGCGAGCTTGACGCGCTGCGCCTCGCCCCCCGACAGCGTCGTCGCCTGCTGGCCGACCTTGATGTAGCCGAGCCCGACGCGCTTCAGCGTCTCGAGCTTGTCGCGCACCGCCGGCACCGCCGCGAAGAACTCCACGCCCTCGTCCACCGTCATGTCGAGAACGTCGGCGATCGACTTGCCCTTGAAGGCGACGTCGAGGGTCTCGCGGTTGTAGCGGCGGCCCTTGCAGACGTCGCAGGTGACGTAGACGTCCGGCAGGAAGTGCATCTCGATCTTGATGACGCCGTCGCCCTGGCAGGCCTCGCAGCGTCCGCCCTTGACGTTGAAGGAGAAGCGGCCCGGCTCGTAGCCACGCGCCTTCGCCTCCGGCAGGCCGGAGAACCAGTCGCGGATGGGCGTGAAGGCGCCGGTGTAGGTGGCTGGGTTGGAGCGGGGCGTGCGGCCGATCGGCGACTGGTCGATATCGATGACCTTGTCGAGGTACTCGAAGCCCTCGATGCGGTCGTGCGGGGCGGGGGCCTCGCGGGCGCCGTTGAGGCGGCGGGCGGCGGCGCGGAAGACGGTGTCGATCAACAGCGTCGACTTGCCGCCGCCGGAGACGCCGGTGACGCAGGTGAAGGTGCCGAGCGGAATCTCTGCATCGACGCGCTTGAGGTTGTTGCCGCGGGCGCCGAAGACGCGGAGCGACCGGCCCTTCTTCAGGGCGCGCCGCTTCGCCGGCACTGGCACGTCGAGTTCGCCGGTGAGGTAGCGCCCGGTGAGCGAGGCGGGATCCGCCATCACCTCGGCTGGCGTGCCGGCGGAGACGATCCGGCCGCCGTGGACGCCGGCGCCGGGGCCGACGTCGACGACATAGTCGGCGGCCAGGATGGCGTCCTCGTCGTGCTCGACGACGATGACGGTGTTGCCGAGGTCGCGCAGGCGCTTCAGCGTCTCGATGAGACGGGCGTTGTCGCGCTGGTGCAGGCCGATCGACGGCTCGTCGAGCACGTAGAGGACGCCGGTGAGGCCCGAGCCGATCTGCGAGGCGAGGCGGATGCGCTGGCTCTCGCCGCCCGACAGCGTGCCGGAGCCGCGGCCGAGGGTGAGATAGTCGAGGCCGACGTCGACGAGGAAGACGAGGCGCTCGCGAATCTCCTTCAGGATTCGGCCGGCGATCTCCATCTGCTTCGGAGTGAGCCGCTCGGGGAGCGCGTCGAACCACTCCCGCGCGGCGCGGATCGACAGCACCCCGGCCTCGCCGATGTGGTGGCCGGCGACCTTCACGGCGAGCGATTCGGGCTTCAGCCGGAAGCCGTTGCAGGCCTCGCAAGGGTGGTCGGACTGGTAGCGCGACAGCTCCTCGCGCACCCACTGCGATTCGGTCTCGTGCCAGCGGCGCTGGATGTTGCCGATGACGCCCTCGAAGGGCTTGCGCGTCTCGTAGGCCTTCAGACCGTCGTCGTAGACGAAGGTGATCGGCTGGCCCTTCGAGCCGTAGAGGATGGCGTCGCGCACGGTCGGCGGCAGATCGCGCCAGGGCGTCGCCATCGACACCTTGAAGTGCCGGCAGATCGCCTGCAGCGCCTGGGCGTAATAGGGCGAGGTGTTGCCGGTGCGCGCCCACGGCAGCACGGCGCCGTCCGACAGCGACAGCGAGGCGTCGGGCACGACGAGGTCCGGCTCGAACTCGAGCGTCGTGCCGAGGCCGTCGCACTTCGGGCAGGCGCCGTGCGGGCTGTTGAAGGAGAACAGCCGCGGCTCAATCTCGGCGATGGTGAAGCCGGAGACGGGGCAGGCGAACTTCTCCGAAAACAGCACGCGCTGCGGCTCGCCGTCGGGCCCCTTGGCGTCGGCGAGCTCGGCCACCGCGATGCCGTCGGCCAGCCGCAGCGCCGTCTCGAGGCTGTCGGCGAGGCGGCCGGCGATGTCGGGGCGCACGACCAGGCGATCCACCACCACGTCGATGTCGTGCTTGAGCTTCTTGTCGAGGGCGGGAGCCTCGTCGATCTCGTGGTAGGCGCCGTCGACCTTGACGCGCTGGAAGCCCTTTTTCTGCAGGTCGGCGAGCTCCTTGCGGTACTCGCCCTTGCGGCCGCGGACGATCGGCGCGAGCAGGTAGAGCCGCGTGCCTTCCGGCAGCGCCAGCACCTTGTCGACCATCTGCGAAACGGTCTGGCTCTCGATCGGCAGCCCCGTCGCAGGCGAATGCGGCACGCCGACGCGCGCCCACAAAAGGCGCATGTAGTCGTAGATCTCGGTGACCGTGCCGACGGTCGAGCGCGGATTGCGCGAGGTGGTCTTCTGCTCGATTGAGATCGCCGGCGACAGGCCCTCGATCTGGTCGACGTCGGGCTTCTGCATCATCTCGAGGAACTGGCGCGCGTAGGCAGACAGGCTCTCGACGTAGCGGCGCTGGCCCTCGGCGTAGATGGTGTCGAAGGCGAGCGAGGATTTGCCTGAGCCCGACAGCCCGGTGAACACGACGAGCGCGTCGCGCGGCACGTCGAGATCGACGTTCTTCAGATTGTGCTCGCGGGCGCCCCGGATGGAGATGCGTTTTCCGGCGGTGGCGGCGGCGGACGAGCCGTGCGGATCGGCCATGCGGAGCGGTCCTGTCGACGAGTGGGAGGCGGATCGCCCTCAGCAGGGCCGGTCAGCGGTCCGTAAAGGTAAGCGTCGAACGGAACAAAGCAAGCACCCCCACCGCGGCGTCGTCGCCGCTTGCGCGCCGGGGCCGTCGCCGATATTCGGTCGGTCGGGCCTTGGGCGGACCGGCAGCGGGGACGAGAGCATGGGCGATTACGCGGACGCGCGGCGCAAGATGGTCGACTGCCAGCTGCGCACCAACGACGTCACCGACTTCGAGCTGCTGAAGGCGATGGGCGCCGTGCCGCGCGAATCGTTCGTGCCGGCCTCGCGGGTGGCGCTCGCCTACAGCGACGACGACCTGCCCGTCGAATCGAGCGACGGCCGCCGCTTCCTGATGCGCCCGGCCACCTTCGCCAAGCTGGTTCAGCTCGCAGAGATCGGCCGCGACGACGTCGTGCTGCTGGTGGGCGGAGCGAGTGGCTATGAGGCCGCCGTGCTGGCGCGGCTCGCCGGCTCCGTCGTCATGCTGGAATGTGACGCCGACCTCGCGAAAGTGGCCGCCGACCGGCTGGCGCGCCTGCAGGTCGACAGTGCCGCCGTCGTGGTGGGGCCCCTGGAGAAGGGCTGGCCGTCGGAAGCGCCCTACGACGCCATCGTCGTCGCCGGCGCCACCGAGACCAGCGCGGCCGGCCTCGCCGAGCAGCTCCGCGAGGGTGGCCGGCTGGTGGTGGTGGAAGGCCTCGGCGGGGCCGCGGTCGCACGCCTCTACATCCGCTCCGGCGCCGGTGCCGGCGGACGCTTCGCCTTCAACGCGGCAGCCAAGCCGCTGCCGGGATTCGAGCCCGCTCCCGCCTTCGTTTTCTGATCCGCCCAGCCACCGCCGCACGGCCTGTTGCATTCGCGCCGCAGGTCGCGCCGGCCGTCGCCGAGGGCGACTCCGTGGCTTTGTCCGACGCCTGAACCAGCCTATAGGTTAAGGCCGCGTAAACGGCCCGGATGCCCGGCGGCCGTCGAGCCGCACGTCGTCCGGAGCGGAGAATCGAGGAGTTGGCTGTGGTTCTCGAAGCCGTTCGTCCGACAGGTCCGAAACGTGGTCGCCGAGTGGGTGGTTCCCTGCTCGTCGCGGCACTGCTCATGGCGATCGCCCCCGTCGGCGCGTCCGCGCAGACCCTCACCGATGCGCTCGCCGCCGCCTACATGAACAATCCGACCCTCAATGCCGCCCGGGCCCAACTCAGGGCGGTCGACGAGGGCGTGCCACAGGCGTTGTCGAACTACCGGCCGCAGATCAACGGCACGATGTCGGCGGGTGCCGTCGGCACCGACAGCCGTCTGGTGACGCCCTCCAAGAAGAGTGGGAACCGGGCCAGTGCGCAGAGCAGGGCCGGCAGCGGTACCTACCCGGTGTCGATCGGCATCAACCTGGTGCAGCCGATCTTCCGCGGTTTCCAGACGCAGAACTCGGTGCGATCCGCCGAATCGTCCGTGCTCGCCGAGCGCGAGGCGCTGCGGAACTCCGAGCAGAGCGTGATGATCGACGCGGTCACGGCCTTCGTCGACGTCATCCAGAACCTGGCGCTGGTCCGCCTGCAGGAAGCCAACCTGCAGTTCCTGTCCGAGCAGGTGAAGGCCTCGCAAGATCGTTTCCAGGTCGGCGAGGGAACGCAGACCGACGTCGCCCAGGCCCAGGCGAGCGAAGCCCAGGCCCAGGCCGATCTCGCCTCGGCGCGGGCCGACGTGCAGACGGCGCGGGCACAGTTCCGGGCGATCACCGGGCTGGAGGCGAAGAGGCTCGTCCTGCAGCCGGTCGGCGACAAGGTCCGGCCCAAGGGGCTCGACTCCGCCATGACCCTCGCCCAGAAGGAGCATCCGGCGATCCTGGCGACGATCCACAATGTCGACGTGGCGATCTTCAACGTGAAGGCGCTGGAGGGCCAGACACTGCCGCAGGTCGACCTGCAGGCCGGCCTCAACCGCGACTACACCTATGGTGGCCAGGCGGTCGGTTCGCCGCGGTTTACCGACACCGCGTCGGTGCAGCTCAACATGACGGTGCCGATCTATCAGGGCGGTCTTGTCTCCTCGCAGGTCCGCCAGGCCAAGGAAGACCTCGGCGGCGCCCGCATCCAGGTCGACCTCAACCGCGACACCGTCCGCTCGCAGGTGGTCTCCGCCTGGTACCAGCTCGATGCGGCCGAGGCGGCGATCAACTCCGCCCGCACCGCCGTCGTTGCCAACCAGCTCGCCGTCAACGGCGTCGTCGAGGAGCAGCGAGTCGGCCAGGCCACCACGCTCGACGTGCTGCAGCAGCAAAGCCTGCTGATCGACGCGCAGACGACGCTGGTCTTCGCCGAGCGCAACAAGGTGGTGGCGCTCTACACGCTGATCCAGGCTGTCGGCCGCCTCAACGCCGAGGCGCTCCACCTGCCGGTGCCGATCTACAAGCCGCGCCAGCACTACGAGGCGGTGCGCGACGAGTGGTACGGCCTGCGCACGCCCGACGGTCGCTGATCTCTCTCATCTCAATCGACGCGAACGACCCTCGCCGCTCGTCGGCGACGGTCGTTCGCTCTGATCACATTCCCGTCGACGCCCGGCGCCGGTATCCTTGCGATGCGACCGAGCGATTCGAGGGGAGCGGCTACGACGCCGGCATTGCGCGGAGGGGACATATGTCGGCTGCGAACGCCATGCGTGACCAGACCATGGACGAGATCCTGGCCTCGATTCACCGCATGATCGCCGACGGGAATGCCTCAGGGCCGGGAGCGGCCTCGCCGTCGCCGAAGGCCGGCGCGGTTGCCGCGGCGACGGCGCAGCCGGCCGATACCGACGACACGGAAGACTGGATGGCGGAGCAGGTCGCGGCCGTGCTCGGCGAGACGGTGCGGGCCTCGGTCGCCGCCGCCGCGGCGCCGCGCGAGGTGGAGCCGCTGGAGCAGCGGGTCGGCCGGCGCTTCGTCGACGGGCTCACGGCCGGGGCCGAGGATGTCGCCCTCATCGCGGCAGACCAGAAGGTGGAGACGAAGATGTCGGAACAGCAGCGCGCCACGGTGTCGGCGGTCCGGCCGGAGGCGCCGGCGCGCGGTGCGTCGGAGCCGGCGCCCCGCGGCAACGCGCCGGCCAGCGAGGCCCGCGAGGAGGACCGGCTGTTGTCGGAGCAGGCGAACGGCGCGGCGGGAGCCTCCTTCGAGGCGCTGTCCCGCACCATCCTGTCGCAGAACCCGCGGACGCTGGAGGACCTCGTCCGCGACCTGCTGCGGCCGATGCTGCGCACCTGGCTCGACCAGAACCTGCCGCGCATGGTGGAGCGGATGGTCAAGCAGGAGATCGACCGGATCTCGCGCGGCGAGCGCTGACTGGCTGCGGCGCCGGCGATCGTCCTGGTCGGACGCCGGCGCGGACGGCCGCCGGCGGGGGCGCGCCGGTTGACTCGCGCCATCCGTTGCGGGCACTTGCACCGCCTGACGCACGCTAGATCAAGAATTCGAGATGCTGGACAAGACCTACGACGCGGCCGCGATCGAGCCGCGCATTTCCGCGCTTTGGGACGACAGCCAGGCGTTCGCCGCCGGCGCCGGTGCGCAGCCGGGCGCGAAGCCCTTCACCATCGTCATCCCGCCGCCGAACGTCACCGGCTCCCTGCACATGGGCCACGCGCTCAACAACACGCTGCAGGACGTGCTGTGCCGTTTCGAACGCATGCGCGGCAAGGACGTGCTCTGGCAGCCGGGCATGGACCACGCGGGCATCGCCACGCAGATGGTGGTGGAGCGGCAACTCGCCGAGAGCGGCGAGACGCGGCGCGGGCTCGGCCGCGAGGCGTTCGTCCGCCGCGTCTGGGCGTGGAAGGAGCAATCCGGCGGCTCGATCCAGAACCAGTTGAAGCGCCTCGGCGCCTCCTGCGACTGGAGCCGCGAGCGCTTCACCATGGATGAGGGCCTGTCGAAGGCCGTTCTGGAAGTCTTCGTCACGCTTTACGAGCAGGGGCTGATCTACCGCGACAAGCGGCTCGTCAACTGGGACCCGAAGTTCCAGACGGCGATCTCCGACCTCGAGGTCGTCCCCGTCGAGGTGAAGGGCAAGCTCTGGCACTTCCGCTACCCGATCGAGGGCCGCACGTTCTCGGTCGATGATCCGTCGAGCTTCCTCGTCGTCGCGACGACGCGGCCGGAGACGATGCTGGGCGACACCGCCGTCGCCGTCCATCCCGACGACGAGCGCTACCGGTCGCTCGTCGAGGCGAAGGCGCACGTCGTGCTGCCGCTGGTCGGCCGCCGCATCCCCGTCGTCGCCGACGAGTACTCCGACCCCGAGAAGGGCACCGGCGCGGTGAAGATCACGCCGGCGCACGACTTCAACGACTTCGAGGTCGGCCGCCGCCACGCCCTGCCGCTGATCGCGGTGCTCGACGCCGAGGCGCGGATGGCGCTCGACGGCAACGAGGGCTTCCTCGCGGGCCTTCCGGTCTCCAGCGACCTCACCGAGGCGCTCGCCTTGCACGGCGTCGACCGCTTCAAGGCGCGTGCTGCCGTCGTCGAGATGATGGAGGCGCGCGGGCTGCTCGCCGAGATCGAGGACCACACCCACGCCGTGCCGCACGGCGACCGCTCAAACGTCGTCATCGAGCCGTTCCTGACCGACCAGTGGTATGTCGACGCGAAGACGCTGGCAAAGCCGGCGATCGAGGCGGTGCGCGCCGACCGCACGGTGTTCGTGCCGAAGAACTGGGAGAAGACATACTTCGAGTGGATGGAGAACATCCAGCCGTGGTGCGTCTCGCGGCAGCTCTGGTGGGGCCACCAGATCCCGGCCTGGTACGCGCCGGACGGCAGCTGCTTCGTCGCCCGCAGCGAGGCCGAGGCGCTCGCTTTGGCCGAGAAGAAGTTCGGCGCGCCGACGCCGCTGACCCGCGACGAGGACGTTCTCGACACCTGGTTCTCCTCGGCGTTGTGGCCGTTCTCGACGCTCGGCTGGCCGGACGAGACGCCGGAGCTCGCCCGCTATTATCCGACCTCGGTGCTCGTCACCGGCTTCGACATCATCTTCTTCTGGGTCGCCCGCATGATGATGGCGGGCCTGCACTTCATGAAGGAGGTGCCGTTCGACACCGTCTACATCCACGCCCTCGTCCGCGACGAGAAGGGGGCGAAGATGTCGAAGTCGAAGGGCAACGTCATCGACCCGCTCGACCTGATGTCGGAATACGGCGCCGATGCGCTGCGCTTCACGCTTGCCGCGATGGCCGCGCAGGGGCGCGACATCAGGCTGTCGACGGCGCGCGTCGCCGGCTACCGTTCGTTCGCCACCAAGCTCTGGAATGCGGCCCGCTTCGCCGAGATGAACGGCTGCGTGCGTGTCGACGGCTTCGATCCCGCCACCGTGAAGACGACGCTGGCGCGCTGGATCGTCGCCGAGACCGGCAAAGCGGCGGCCGAGGTGACGGCGGCGATCGAGGCGTTCCGCTTCAACGACGCCGCCGGTGCCGTCTACCGCTTCACGTGGAACACCTTCTGCGACTGGTTCGTCGAGCTGGCGAAGCCGACGCTGCTCGGCGCCGACGGGCCTGAGAAGGACGAGGTCCGGGCCGTCACCGCCTGGGCGCTCGACGAGATCCTCAAGGTGCTGCATCCGTTCATGCCGTTCGTCACCGAGGAACTGTGGATGCGCACCGGCGAAGCGGGGCCGGCGCGCAGCCATCCGCTGCTCGCCCATGCGCCGTGGCCGCAGGGCGCCGCCGGCGACGACGCGTCCGCCGACGAGGTCAACTGGCTGATCGACCTGATCAGCGCAATCCGCTCCGTCCGGGTGGAGACGAACGTGCCGGGCGCCGCGATGGTGCCGCTCGTCGTCGTCGGCGCCGACGCCGAGACGCGCCGCCGCCTCGCCGCCAACGACGCCGAGATCAAGCGGCTGGCGCGCATCGACGCGATCGAGCTTACGGACGCCGCTCCGCCGCAGTCGGCGCAGATCGTCATCGGGCCGACGGTGGCGTGCCTGCCTCTGGCCGGCGTCATCGACCTCGCCGCCGAGCGCAGCCGGCTCGAGAAGGAGCTCGCGAAGATCGACGCCGACGTGGCGCGCATCGACGCCAAGCTCTCGAAGCCCGACTTCATCGCGCGCGCCCCCGAGGAGGTCGTCGAGGGCGAGCGCGAGAAGCGCGAGGAGGCGCTGCAGCGTCGCGCCAAGATCGTCGAGGCGCTCGACCGTCTCGCGTGAGCGGGCGGCCGGGCAACCCCAGGCGGGAATCGATGAGCGTCCGGCCGATGCGCCTTTTCTCGGCCGGATCGCAGTGCTAAAGCGGCGCCGAGGGGTGGCCAGACCGGCTGCCCCGGCGTTCCACCGACGGGTTTCGATGGCAAGTCTCAGCGCGGCAGGGCGGTTCGCCGGTGTTCTCTTGGCGGCCGCGGGTGCCCTGAGCCCGGCGGCGGCGCAGGTCGTCGAAATTCCGCCGGAGCCGGAGGTCGCCGCGCCGGCGCCCCCGCGCGACACCAAGCTTTCGAACGCGGTCGCGGTGTTCGCCGGTCTCGACAAGATCACCGGCCGCATCATCGCCTTCGACGTCTACATTGACGAGACGGTGCAGTTCGGCGCGCTGCGGGTGACGCCGCGCGTCTGCTATTCGCGCCCCTCTTCGGAGACACCGCAGACCGACGGCTTCGTCGAGGTCGACGAGATCACCCTCGACAACCGCATCCAGCGCATCTTCACCGGCTGGATGTTCGCCTCGAGCCCCGGCCTCAACGCCGTCGACCACGCCATCTATGACGTCTGGCTGACCGACTGCCGCGCCTCTTCCGACGTGGCGCCGCCGGAAGGCTTCGACATGTCGCGCTTCTCCGAGGACGAGGTGGAGTTGATCGAGCGGCCGCCGGGCTGGTTCCCGCTGCCGCTGCCGAAGCCGCTGATCATTCCGCCGAGCACCGACGTGCCGGTGGTCGAGACGCCCGGCGCTGCCTCAGACATACCCGAGGATTGAGAGCGCTTCCGCCCCGCTCAGCCGCAGCGGCGCCCGCGCGAGGTCGCCGAAGCCGTCGAGGGCGCCGTCGAGCATGCGCTGGTAGTCCCGCCGGCCGATCTCCAGCGCGCCGAAGCGGGCGAGGTGGTCGGTGACAAACTGGGTGTCGAGCAGCGTGAAGCCGCCGGCGACGAGGCGCGCGACGAGGTGGACGAGGGCCACCTTCGAGGCGTCGCTCTCGCGGCTGAACATGCTCTCGCCGAAGAACGCCCGCCCGAGCCGGACGCCGTAGAGGCCGCCGACGAGCCGGCCGTCCCGCCACGTCTCCACCGAGTGACCGTGTCCGATGGTGTGCAGGTCGCCGTAGAGGCGGCGGATGCGGCCGTTGATCCACGTCTTGCGCCGCCCCGGCACGGGGGCCGCACACGCGTCGATGACGGCCCCGAAGTCGTGGTCGACCCGCACCTCGAACCGGTCGGAGCGGACGGTGCGGGCGAGGCGGCCGGGAATGTGGAAGCGGTCGAGCGGGATGATGCCGCGCCGCTCCGGCTCGATCCAGTAGAGGCCGGGATCGTCGGCCGATTCGGCCATCGGAAAGATGCCGCAGGCATAGGCCTTGAGCAGCACCTGGGGCGTGATCTCGAGGACGACGTCGTTCTTGCCGGTCATCGCCTTGCGCCGTCTGAAGGCTGCCGGAGCCTCTGGGCTCAGGCGTGCGAGCCGAGCCAGTTCTCCAGCCAGTGAATATCGTAAACGCCGTTGGCGATATCCGGATCATCGACGAGCGCGCGAAACAGCGGAATGGTCGAGCGGATGCCGTCGACGACGAACTCGTCGAGGCAGCGCCGGAGCCGCATCATGCACTCGACGCGGTTGCGGCCGTGGACGATCAGCTTGCCGATCAGGCTGTCATAGTGGGGCGGGATGACATAGCCCTGATAGACGCCGGAATCGACGCGCACGCCGAGGCCGCCGGGCGGATGGAAATAGGAGATGCGGCCGGGGGAGGGGGCGAAGGTGCGCGGATCCTCGGCGTTGATGCGGCACTCGATGGCGTGGCCGTTGAAGGTGATGTCGGACTGGCGCATCGACAGCGGCGATCCGGAGGCGACGCGGATCTGCTCGTTGACGACGTCGATGCCGGTGATCATCTCGGTGACCGGGTGCTCGACCTGCAGCCGCGTGTTCATCTCGATGAAGTAGAACTCGCCGTCCTCGTAGAGGAATTCGACCGTGCCGGCGCCGGAGTAGCGCAGCTCGCGCATGGCGGCGGCGACCGTCTCGCCGATCTCCTGGCGCTGGCCCTCGTTGAGCGCCGGCGACAGCGCCTCTTCCCAGACCTTCTGGTGGCGGCGCTGCAGCGAGCAGTCGCGTTCGCCGAGGTGGACGGCGCCGCCGTTGCCGTCGCCCAGCACCTGGATCTCGATGTGGCGCGGCTTGGCGAGATATTTCTCAATGTAGACGGCATCGTCGCCGAACGCCGCCTTCGCCTCCGAGCGGGCGGTGCCGAGCGCGATCTCCAGGTCGTCGGGTGTGTGGGCCACCTTCATGCCGCGGCCACCGCCGCCGGCCGACGCCTTGATCAGCACGGGATAGCCGATGTCGGCGGCGACGCGGCGCGCCTCGACCTCGGAGGTGATGGCGCCGTCGGAGCCGGGGACGACGGGGATGCCGAGCCGCATCGCCGTGCGCTTCGCCTCGATCTTGTCGCCCATGATGCGGATGTGCTCGGCCGAGGGGCCGATGAAGGCGATGCCGTGGGCGGAGAGGATCTCGGCGAAGCGGGCGTTCTCGGAGAGGAAGCCGTAGCCCGGATGCACCGCGTCGGCGCCGGTGATCTCGCAGGCCGCCAGCAGGGAGGGGATGTTGAGGTAGCTGTCGCGGGCGGCCGGCGGGCCGATGCAGACGCTCTCGTCGGCGAGGCGCACGTGCATGGCGTCGGCATCGGCGGTGGAATGCACCGCGACCGTGGCGATCCCGAGCTCCTTGCAGGCGCGCAGGACGCGCAGCGCGATCTCGCCGCGGTTGGCGATGAGGATCTTGGAGAACATCGTCATTCGATGATGACCAGCGGCTCACCATACTCGACCGGCTGGCCGTCCTCGACGAGGATGGCCGTCACCGTGCCGGCGGTGGTCGCCGGGATCTGGTTCATCGTCTTCATCGCCTCGACGATGAGCAGCGTCTGGCCGACGGCGACGCGGTCGCCGACTTCGACGAACGGCTTGGCGCTCGGCTCCGGGCCGCGATAGGCGGTGCCGACCATCGGCGACTTCACCGCGCCGGGATGATGGTGGGCGTCGGGCGCTGCCGGTGCGGAGTGCGGCAGCGCGGCCGCCGGCGGCGGCGCCACTGCGGCGGCCGCCATCGCGGCGGCGCGGGAGACGCGGATGCGCAGGTTCGGCTGCTCGACCTCGATCTCGGTCAGATCGGTCTCCTTCAGGAGGTCCGCGAGCTGACGAATGATGGCCGAGTCGATCGTGGGCTTGGCGTTGGACATGGATCTCTCTGTCAATCGGCGCACATCAACCGGCGAGAATGCCGGCCAGCGCTTCCAGCGCGAGCACGTAGCTGCGCGGGCCGAACCCGCAAATCACGCCCGTTGCAGCCGGTGCGAGGTAAGAATGGTGCCGAAAGCTTTCGCGAGCGTGCACATTCGAAAGATGCAACTCGACCGTCGGCAGCGCCACGCCCCGGATCGCGTCGTGCAGGGCGATGGACGTGTGCGTGTAGGCGCCGGCGTTGATGGCGATGCCGCGCGCCGTCGTGCGGGCGGCATGGATGAGGTCGACCAGCTCACCCTCATGGTTGGACTGCCGGAAGTCCACCTCCAGGCCCAGCCGCTCGCCGGTGAGCCGGCAGAGTTCCTCGATGTCCGACAGTGTCGCGCTGCCGTAGATCCCCGGCTCGCGCAGTCCGAGCAGGTTGAGGTTCGGGCCGTTGAGGACGAGGACCGGAATTGCCATTGATAGCCGCACGGTTGCGTGGACGCGACCCGAGGCGCGGCCCGGCGGGCCGGCCTGCGGGTGCGCCGCTTATAGGGACTCGTGAACGCCGTGGGAACGACCGATCAGCAGCTGGTCGTTCCCGAGCAGGCGTCGTCCACATCGGCGGTGATCGTGTCGTAGCCGACGGCGCCGACGAGCACCTTGTCGCCGATGACGTAGGACGGGGTGCCGTTGATGCCGAGGGAGGTGGCGAGGCCGTAGACTTCCTCGATGGTCTCGGAGACGAGCGGGCCGGCCATCACCTCGGAGACCTTGTCGAGCGGCAGGCCGAGCTTCTCGACGACGTCGAGCGCCACGGCGCGGTCGACCGGACCCTCGTGGCCGAGCAAGGCGAGGTGGAAGTCGAGGTAGCGCTCGGGGGCGACGGCGTTCACGGCGATGGCGACCTGCGCCGCCTCGGTGGACCCACGGCCGAGCACCGGGAATTCCTTCAGCACGACGCGCAGTTCCGGCCGCTCCTTCAAGAGGCGCGTCAGGTCGCCCATGGCGCGTTTGCAGTAGCCGCAGTTGTAGTCGAAGAACTCGACCAGCGTGACCTTGCCCTCGGCATTGCCGAGCACGACCTGGCGGCTGGAATTGAAGATGACGTCGCGCTGGTCGGTGATGGCGGCGACGCGCTGGGCCTCCTGCTCCGCCGCCTGCTTGCGCTCGAGCGCGGCGAATGCCTCCTGCAGGATCTCCGGGTTGGCCAGCAGATATTCCCGCACGATCGTCTCGACCGCGGCGCGGTCGAGCGGAGCGGCAGCGGTGTCGGCGGACTGCGACGCGGCCGGGCCGGCGAGGGAGATCGCCGCGCCGGCAGCCAGGACGACGGCGCCGACGGCGGCCAAGAATGGGCGCATGATGAGGTTTCCGTCGGTCCAGAGCAAAATGCGGAAGCCGGGGACCGCGCCGGCGTCGCGTGAGATCAGGGCTTCTGCGGCTTATACGACACGATGTGGTCTGCTTGAAGCCAAGCGCGCGAGCCGGGCTTCAACTTCGTCTGCGCACGGGCGGCATAGCGGAGCGTCGCGTCCACGTCGCCCACAGCCATCAGGCGCCGGGCGGTGGCGTCGGCGGCCATGCCGACCTCCCGCTGGGTGGTCTCCGGATCGCGGATGAGGCGGGCCCGCACGGCGCGCCCGTCCCCGGCCGGAAGGCCATGGTCGGTCGCCGGGTAGCGGCTGGCGATGCTGGCGTCCCCCATCCGTCCTCGTCGATTCACCTCGCTCCGTCGCCGAAGGCACCGAAGGAGGAAAATGCGGCGGCAACGCGGCAGGTCCGCTGCGGGAAAACCGGCTCCTCCGCAGCGGAGGAGCCGGTATCCGGGACGCGTGTGCGGTGCGCCGTCGATGACGCTCCGTCGATGGTGCTCAGAAGAACGAGCGGCGCTGCCACCACCCCGACCGCTTCGGGCGGTCGTCCTCGGGCGGGGCCGGCTCGGGTGCGGCGCGAACCGGCTCCGGCTCGGCGGATGCCGCCTCGGCGGCCTCTGGGGCCGGCACGGAACCGTCGTCGGACGCGGGGGCCGCTTCCGGTCGCGCCTCGATGGCCGCCGGAGCCGCGACCGGCTCCTCCGCCGTCACGACGGGGGCGGACGCCGGTGCATCGGCCGCCATCGCCTCGACGCCGGGCTCCCCCGCGGCTCGCTCGACGTCGGCCGATTCCGCCGCCGCCGATTCCACCGCGGCCGGTGCCACGTCGGCATCGGCGCCGACGGACGCGACCACCGGCTCGGCCGTCGCGAGCGGAGCGGCAGCATCGTTCACGGCTGCGTCGGCTGCGTCGTCGGTGCCGTTGCCGTCCTCGGCGCGGCGGCGACCGCCGCGGCGGCCGCGGCGACGGCGGCGCTTGTCGTCGCCGGCATCTCCCTCGGCCGTGTCGGCGGACGTCGCCTCAGCGGGCGCCTCTTCGCCGGTGGCCGAAGCCTCCGCGACGGTTTCCGGCGCCGTCACGGCGTCGGCGGCATCGGCGGGCTGCGACCAGAGCGAGCCCTGGGCGTCGGTGACGATCGTCTCCGTCGTCGTCTCCGCCGTCGTCATCTCCGGCGCGTCGTCGTCGTCGCCGTCGTCGCCGTGTTCCGCCGCGGCGTGGTCGCCGTGGCCGTTACGGTCACCGTTGCCGTTGCCGTTGCCGTTGCCGTTCTGGTCGCCGCCACGCCGCCGCCGGCGCCGCCGGCGCCGCCGCGGCGCCTCGCCGTCGGCCGTGGCCACGGGTGCGGCAGCGGCACCGGACCGCGGCGGCTGCTGGGCGCGCTCGGGACGCGCCTCGGCGACCTGCGGCTCCTCGGCCTCCGGCTCGTCCTCCTCGATGTCGAGGTCCTCGTCCTCCGGCTCGATCGAGTCGACCTTGACGAAGCTGTCCGCCGGCCGGGTGGGGGCCTGGACCGGGCGCGTCGCCGGCTCGCCCTTCTCGATGGCGTGCAACTGCGTGCCGAGGGTCTCGTCCGCCGCGACGGTGATCATCACCCCGAAGCGGCCCTCGATGTCGGCGAGGTGGCGGCGCTTCTGGTTGAGGATGTAGAGGGCGACGCCCGTGCGGCAGCGGACGTGCAGGTTGTTGGCGGCGCTCTTCAGCAGCACGTCCTCGATGACGCGCAGCACGTGCAGGGCCACCGATTCCGTGGAGCGCACGACGCCGGTGCCGAAGCAGTGCGGGCAGACCTGGGTGGAGCTCTCGACGACGCCGGTGCGGATGCGCTGGCGCGACATCTCCATCAGGCCGAAGTGCGAGATGCGCCCGACCTGGATGCGGGCGCGATCGGTGCGCAGCGCTTCCTTCAGCCGCTTCTCGACGGCGCGGTTGTTGCGCTTCTCCTCCATGTCGATGAAGTCGATGACGATGAGGCCGGCGAGGTCGCGCAGGCGAAGCTGGCGGGCGACCTCGTCGGCGGCCTCGAGGTTCGTCTGGAGGGCGGTGTCCTCGATGTTGTGCTCGCGCGTCGACCGGCCCGAGTTGACGTCGACGGAGACGAGCGCCTCGGTCTGGTTGAGCACGAGGTAGCCGCCGGACTTCAACGTCACCTGCGGCGAGAACATCGCGTCGAGCTGCGCCTCGACGCCGAAGCGGGTGAACACCGGCGACGGATCGCGGTAGGGCTGGACGTTCTTGGCATGGCTCGGCATGAGCATGCGCATGAAGTCCTTCGCCTCGCGGTAGCCGTCGTCGCCGGCGACGATGACTTCGTCGATGTCCTTGTTGTAGAGATCGCGGATCGACCGCTTGATCAGGCTGCCTTCCTCGTAGACGAGGCTCGGAGCAACCGACTTCAGCGTCAGCTCGCGCACGCTCTCCCACAGCCGCAGCAGGTATTCGAAGTCGCGCTTGACCTCGACCTTGGTGCGGTTGGCGCCAGCGGTGCGCAGGATGACGCCCATGCCCTCCGGCACCTCGAGATCGGTGGCGATCTGCTTGAGGCGCTTGCGATCGACGGCGCTGGTGATCTTGCGGCTGATGCCACCGCCACGCGCCGTGTTCGGCATCAGCACGGCATAGCGGCCGGCGAGCGACAGGTAGGTGGTGAGCGCCGCACCCTTGTTGCCGCGCTCCTCCTTGACGACCTGCACCAGCATGACCTGCCGGCGCTTGATCACTTCCTGGATCTTGTAGGAGCGGCGGGTCCGCTGCGGGCGGCGCTCGGGAACTTCCTCGAGGGCGTCCTCCGCACCGACGGACTCGACCGATTCACTGGTCTCGACGGATTCGACCATGCCACCGTCGTCGGTGGAATCCGCCTCGGACATGCGGTCGGAACTCGCGTCCTCCGCCGCCGGCGCCGGATCGTGCGTCTCATGCGTCTCGTGCGGCTCGTCGGCGGCGGTGCGCTCGTCCTCCGCTTCCTGCTCGAGCAGGGCCTGCCGGTCGGCGAACGGGATCTGGTAGTAGTCCGGGTGGATCTCGTTGAAGGCGAGGAAGCCGTGGCGGTTGCCGCCGTATTCGATGAAGGCGGCCTGCAGGGACGGTTCGACCCGCGTCACCTTCGCCAGATAGATGTTGCCACGAAGCGGCTTGCGAGTGGCGGATTCGAAATCGAACTCTTCGACGCGGCTACCGCGAACCACGACCACCCGGGTCTCTTCCGGATGGGTTGCGTCGATGAGCATCTTGTTTGCCATGGGGGGAAGTCTCCACGGCCGCGGCCGCTGTGCACGCGTGTGAGCGTGCAGCCGCGCGGCGGGCCGGCTCTAGGGGCGATCCCGGGAGGGGATCCAGGATGATGGGGGGGCGGGGAGACCGGACGGGGCGCGCACGCGGCCCACGCGAACCGGCCGGCGAGAGCCGGCGGCTTCGATGCGTGATACGGGCTGAAGCGACGCGTCATTCGTCCAGTACAAAGCGAGCTCGTGGCTCGTTCTCTCCCCAGGGCGTCGGGCGCCACTAACGGTGCCGCGACTGCTATCGTTTCGGTGCAGGCGAACAGGTTCGCGGCACACCGTCGGCGGTCCGAAGCGATGGGCGCTCCGCGGTCGACGGCAGGTGGGCCGACGCTGGGAGCGCGGCCCGCTGGTCCGAGATCCTCACCGGAGGAACGTTCCGGAAGGAGTTGCTGGTCCGGCGGTCATCCGCGACGGAGAATGGGCGCGAGGGGCGACCCGGAAGGGCGAGCCGATCATCTGACCGGATTGCGGAACCGGAGCCGCGAGTCGCGGGTCGGTGCGCAGAGGTGAAAGCATCCCACGCAACCAACCCTATTTACGAACAGGTGTTTCGCTTGGCAAGCACGGTGCATGCCCAGAATGGCTCCCGCTGAACAATCTTGCACGGTCAACCGGCGATTAACGTGGAAGCGCCTATCGGGTATGAACGGATCACGCCCCGGTGCCACCAGCCCGGCACCGGTCGCCGACAGCGGAATGGAATGCTGCGCAAACTCGCCTCCCTCGCCGCGCTGATTCTCGCCGTGATGGCCGCCGGCAGCGCCGTCGGCCAGGACGATGGCGCCAGCAGCGTCCAGCCAGCCACCCGGTGGCCGGCCGCCGTCGCTGCGACGGATGCCGCTCCGACGGCCTCGGCATCGGAACTGGTCGCCACCGCCGCCCGCATCGCCGGGGACGCGACCCGCACGCGCTTCGTCGTCGACCTGACCTCCGAAGCGGGCTTTGCCGTCTTTCCGCTCGCCGATCCACACCGGATCGTGATCGACCTGCCGCAGTTGCGCTTCGCGCTCGACGCGAACGCCGGTCGCCAGGGCCGTGGCCTCATCGCCTCCTGGCGCTACGGCCTGCTTGCCGTCGGCAAGTCCCGGGTCGTCATCGATCTCGCGCGCGCGGCCGCGGTCGACAAGGCGTTCGTCCTGCCGCCGGTCGACGCGCAGCCGGCGCGGCTCGTCATCGATCTGGTGGCCGTCGACGAGGCGGCCTTCGTCGCCGAGGCGTCGCGCGCCCGCGACGCCCGCACCGGGACCCGCGAGGCCGATGGCGGTGCCGCCGCGGCGGCCATCCGCCAGGCGCGGGTGCGTCCGCTCATCGTGCTCGACGCCGGTCACGGTGGCATCGACACCGGCGCGGCCGGCGGCGAGGGCACGCTCGAGAAGCACATCACCCTCGATTTCGCGAGCCTCCTGAAGCGCAAGCTCGAGGCGACCGGCCTGTTCGAGGTTCGGCTGACGCGCGACGACGACGTCTTCATCGCGCTGGACAGCCGCATGGCCTTCGCGCGCCGGGTGGCGGCCGACCTCTTCGTCTCCATCCACGCCGACGCCGCGCCGCAGTCCTATGTGCGCGGCGCGACCGTCTACACCGTCTCGGAACGCGCCTCCGACGCCGAGGCGGCCGCCATCGCGGCGCAGGAGAACCGCTCCGACGTGATCGCCGGCGTCGATCTCGAGGAGACCCCCGACGACGTCGCCGACATCCTCATCGACCTCGCGCGCCGCGAGACCAAGACGATGTCGCACCGGGCGGCGGAGGCGATGATCACCGCCATGGCGGGACACACGCTGCTCAACTCCAACCCGCACCGCTATGCCGGCTTCCGGGTGCTGCGGGCGCACGACGTGCCGTCGGTGCTGGTCGAGCTCGGCTACATGACGAACCGCCACGATGAAGCCCTGATGCTGTCGGAGGAATGGCGCGACGGCACGGCCGAGGCGATGGTCGCGGCGATTCGCGGCTTCTTCGAGCCGCGTCTGGCGGCGTCGGGAGCCGGGCTCTCCACCATCGCAGCTTCGGCTCCGGGGGCGGAGGGGGCAGCCGTCGCGGTGGGGAGCAGCACGCCGAACCCCGGATCACCGCCGGACGAGCCGGAGGTCGAGGAGCGGGGCGACCTCGCCGCCGCTCAGCGATGATGCCGCCGGCCGGCTGGTCGCGGGCAGCGTGTGGGGGTTGCCTCCGGCGGGGGCGCGTCGTAACTGACGCGCGGGGCAACGGTTCGGTGGTGCGTTGGTCGCCGGTCTGCACGCAGTGGCAGGCACGGCGGGAAAACGGCTTCGCCGCGATGACGTGACCGGGCTCTCCTTCCGAGTGCCGGTCGAGAGCGGTTGGCCGTCGGCCTCGAAGCGCGAGTGGACGCGATGACGTTTCTTGTTCGCACGATCGGATACCTGTTCGGGATCGGATCCGTGTTCGCGCTGATCGGCGCCGCAGCCGTCGCCTGGTATGTGACGTCGATGAGTTCCGGCCTGCCGGACTACACCGCCCTGCGCAAGTACGAGCCGCCGGTGATGACCCGCGTGCACGCCGCCGACGGCAGTCTCGTCGCCGAGTACGCCGTGGAGCGCCGGCTGTTCCTGCCGATCCAGGCGGTGCCGGACCTGATCAAGCAGGCGTTCCTGTCCGCCGAGGACAAGAACTTCTACCACCACAATGGCATCGACCCGGTCGGCATCATCCGCGCCGTCGTCACGAACGTCCGCAACCGCGGGTCCGGACGCCGGCCGGTCGGCGCGTCGACGATCACCCAGCAGGTCGCCAAGAACTTCCTGCTGACGAACGACCCCACCGTCGACCGCAAGATCAAGGAAGCCATCCTGTCGATGCGGATGGAGGCGGCGTTCACCAAGGACAAGATCCTCGAGCTCTACCTCAACGACATTTATCTCGGCCTCGGTGCCTACGGCGTCGCGGCGGCTTCGCTCGTCTATTTCGATAAGTCCGTGCACGAGCTGACGGTCGCGGAGGCCGCCTACATCGCGGCGCTGCCGAAGGCTCCGAACAACTACCATCCGTTCCGCTATCCCGACCGCGCCATCGAGCGGCGCAACTGGGTGGTCGACCGCATGGAGGAGGACGGCGTCATCGACAAGGCGACGGCCGACGCCGCGCGCGCCGAGCCGCTGCGCGTGACGCCGCGCCAGACCGGTCCGCACCTTGTCGCCACCGACTATTTCGCCGAGGAGGTGCGCCGGCGCATCTACCAGCTCTACGGCGAGAAGGGCCTCTACGGCGGCGGCATGTCGGTGCGGGCGACGCTCGATCCGAAGTTGCAGGTGATCGCCCGGGAGAAGCTCAACGCCGGCCTGATGAAGTTCGACGTGCAGCGCGGCTCGTGGCGCGGCCCGGTGGAACGGATCGATCTGGCCACCGGCGACTGGGGCGTCCCGCTCTCCAAGGTGCCGCCGCTCATCGACGTTCCCGAGTGGCGCCTGGCGGTGGTGCTGTCGGTCTCCGACCAGGACGCCGTGATCGGCCTGCGCCCCAACGTCGAGGTGTCCGGCGCCATCACCAGCGAGCGTGACACCGGTCGGGTGACGATGTCGACGATGGCCTGGAAGCGGCGGATGCTCTACCGCACCGACCCGCAGAAGCTCGTCGGCCGGCCGTCCGGGCGCGTGCCGTCTAACCAGTTCACCTATGCCGGCATCAGCAAGATGTCGCAGGCGGTGTCGCCGGGCGACGTCGTCTATGTCGAGAACGTGCCGGCCGAAGGCGAGGACATCTGGCGGCTGCGCCAGGTGCCGAACATCTCTGGCGCCATGGTGGTGATGGATCCGCACACCGGCCGCGTGCTCGCGCTCGCCGGCGGCTTCTCCTATGGCGACAGCGAGTTCAACCGCGCGACCCAGGCCTGGCGGCAGCCGGGATCCTCGTTCAAGCCGTTCGTCTACGCTGCCGCCCTCGACAACGGCTACACGCCGGCGAGCGTCATCGTCGACGGGCCGATCTCGATCGCCGACGGCATGGGACGCGTCTGGTCGCCGAAGAACTACGGCGGCAAGAACGCCGGGCCATCGACGCTGCGGCTCGGCATCGAGCGCTCGCGCAACCTGATGACGGTGCGGCTCGCCAAGGACATGGGCATGCCGCTCGTCGCCGAGTACTCGAAGCGCTTCGGCATCTACGACGACCTGCTGCCCTACCTGCCGATGGCGCTGGGCGCCGGCGAGACGACGGTGCTGCGGCTGACCTCGGCCTATGCGATCATCGCCAACGGCGGCAAGAAGATCGTGCCGACCCTGATCGACCGCATCCAGGATCGCTACGGCAACACCATCTACAAGCACGACTCCCGCATCTGCGAGGGCTGCGTCGCGGAGACGTGGGCCGACCAGGCGGAGCCGACGCTGATCGACGAGTCCGACCAGGTGCTCGACCCGATGAGCGCCTACCAGATCACATCGATGATGGAGGGTGTCGTCCAGCGCGGCACCGCCACCGTGGTGAAGCAGGTCGGCAAGCCGATCGCCGGCAAGACCGGCACGACGAACGAGGAGAAGGACGCCTGGTTCGTCGGCTTCACCCCCGATCTCGTCGCCGGCGTCTTCATCGGCTACGACCAGCCGCAGCCGATGGGCAAGGGGTCCACCGGCGGCGTGCTGGCGGCGCCGATCTTCACGGAGTTCATGAAGGAGGCGCTGGCAGACCAGCCGTCCGTCGCCTTCCGCATCCCCGAGGGCATCAAGCTGGTGCCGATCGACCGGACCTCCGGCCAGCGCGTTTCGGGCAGCGGCGGCAACGTCGTCATCGAGGCGTTCAAGCCCGGTACGGCACCCGGCGAGGGCGTGTCGATCGCCAGCGACTTCTCCTACACGGGAGAAGGGGGGGCGCCGCAGAACCGTCGCGTCTCGCCGGAGGCGGAGCGCGCTGTTTACTCCGGCACCGGCGGCCTTTACTGAGCACGCTCATCTGAAGCGGTCGCGCGGCGCTCCGGCGCCGGCGGCCACCGGGCGGTGACCGCCCGCCCGCCATCCGTTCACCCGTCAGCCGCGAGAAGGTTCTTCATGCGCGCAGAGATCGAGTCGATCGTCGACGAGATCCAGCAGGCAATCAGCCTGCTGAGGAGGCATCTTTGACTGGGATCGCGCCAAGATCCGCCTCGCCGAGCTGAACGCCGCCGCCGAGAACCCGTCGCTGTGGGACGACCCCGAGCGGGCGCAGAAGCTGATGACCGAGCGCCAGCGCCTCGATCGCCAGATCGGCGCCGTCGAGCAGCTCGAGCGTGAGACCCGCGACGCCGTCGATCTCATCGCGATGGGCGAGGAGGAGGGGGAGGCTTCGGTCGTCACCGACGCCGAGACCATCCTGCGGCAGCTGCGCGCCGACCTCGCCAAGCGTCAGGTCGATGCGCTGCTCTCCGGCGAGGCCGACGGCAACGACAGCTTCCTGGAAGTCCACGCCGGCGCCGGCGGCACCGAGAGCCAGGACTGGGCGCTGATGCTGCTGCGCATGTACACGCGCTGGGCTGAGCAGCACGGCCTGTCGGTGGAACTGATCGAGGAGAATTCCGGCGAGCAGGCGGGCGTGAAGTCGGCGACCATCCAGGTGAAGGGTGAGGCCGCCTACGGCTGGCTGAAGACGGAATCGGGTGTCCACCGTCTGGTGCGCATCTCGCCGTTCGACGCCAACGCCCGGCGGCAGACGAGCTTCGCCAGCGTCTGGGTTTATCCGGTCGTCGACGACACCATCGAGATCGAGGTGAACGAGAGCGACTGCCGCATCGACACCTACCGCGCCTCCGGCTCCGGCGGCCAGCACATCAACACCACCGATTCGGCCGTGCGCATCACGCATCTGCCGACCGGCATCGCCGTCGCCTGTCAGAACGAGCGCTCCCAGCACAAGAACCGCGCCACGGCGTGGAAGATGCTGCGCGCCCGCCTCTACGAGCTCGAGCTGAAGAAGCGCGAGGAGGCGGCGATGGCGACCGAGGCCACCAAGTCCGACATCGGCTGGGGTCACCAGATCCGCTCCTATGTGCTGCAGCCCTACCAGATGGTGAAGGACCTGCGCACCGGCGTGGAGACGAGCAACACCCAGGCGGTGCTGAACGGCGACCTCGACGCCTTCATGGAGGCGGCGCTCGCCCAGCGCGTCAGCGGCGAGACCAAGGCGATCGCGGACGTCGACTGAGGATGGCGACGGGCGGGCTCGCCGGCGTGAGGACTGCGCTGGCGATCGTGCTTCTCGCCGCCCTCTCGGCAACCGGCGGCGATGCTGCCGCCGCGCGCGACGCCGTCGTGCCGGCGGTGGGCGAGACGGTGGATGCCACCGTCGCGCCGTGGTCGTCGATCGGCCGCGTCAACAACAGCGTCGGCGGAAGCTGCACCGGCGTGCTCGTCGCCCCCGACCGCGTGGTGACCGCCGCCCATTGCGTCTTCAACGAGCGCACCGGCGTGTTTCTGCGCGCCGAGGCGATGCACGTGCTGCTCGGCTTCGCCCGGGGCGACTATCTCTTTCACGGTCGCGCCGCCTCGTACCGCGTCGCCGACGGCTACCAGCCCGGTACCGGAACGATCGGTGCGGACTACGCCGTCATCACGCTGGCGGAGCCCGCGCCGCCGTCGATCGTTCCGCTCCGCCTCGCCCGGACGGCGGCGGCGTCAGGCGCCCGGATGGTTGCGGTCGGCTACGGGCGAGGGCGGCCGTACGTTCCGACGGTGCTGGCGAACTGTGTCGCGACGGGGCATCTGCCGGAGGATCCCGCCATCCTCGCCACCGACTGCGTCGCCCCTGACGGCTATTCCGGCGGGCCGCTGCTCGCCGCCGACGATCCCGGCACGGTGCTGGGGCTGCAGGTCGCCCGCCAGCGCCATGACGGCGTGTTGCGGACGCTGGCGGTGGACGCCGTCTTCATCCGCTGGGACGACGGACCGGTGCCGGGCCCCTGAGCCCTCAGGTGCGGATGGTTTCCAGCGGGCGGTAGAAGCCCGGCGTCAGCCCGGCCTCCGAGCGCGCCCGGTCGTTGAAGGGCGGCTTGAGGGCGCTGCGGAAATGCCGGCGCACGAGGGCGTGGAAGCGCGGCTCCGGCGCCGTGCGCTCGCGGTCGCAGAGGAAGCGGAACCACTTCGCCCCCACCGCGACGTGACCCTTCTCGTCCTCATAGATGGTCTTCAGGATACGCGCCGTCGCCTCGTCGCCCTCGGCCACGGCCTTGGCGATCAGGGAGGGCGTGACGTCGAGCCCGCGGGCCTCCAGCACCAGCGGCACGATGGCGAGCCGCGCGGCGAGGGAGTGCCCGGTCTCCGCGGCGGCCTGCCAGAAGCCGTCGTGGGCCGGCAGGTCGCCATAGGCGGCGCCGAGCTCTGCGAGCCGGGCGGCGAGCAGGCGGAAGTGGCCGGCCTCCTCGACACCGACGCGCACCCAGTCGTCGTAGAACGAGCGCGGCATGCCAGCGTCGGCGAAGCGGCCGACGATGTCCCAGGCGAGGTCGATCGCGTTGAGCTCGATGTGGGCGATGGCGTGCAGGTAGGCGATGCGGCCGCTGGCGGAGCCCGAGCGCTTCGGCATGTCCCGCGGGGCGAGCAGCAACGGCCGCGGCGGCCTGCCCGGGCGATCCGGGACGGCAGGATCGAGGGTCGGCCTGACGAGCGAGAGGCTGTGGCTGCGCCACAGCAGGGCGGCCTCCGTCGCCAGGGCGACCTTGCCGGCGGGGGCGATGGTCGCGACGATCGACCGCGCCGCGGCGGCGAGCGACGGCGGCGCGGTGGCGGTCAAACCTTCGCCAGTCCCTTCACGGCGGCCAGAACCTCCTCGGCGTGGCCCGGCACCTTCACCTTGTTCCAGACCCGCGCCACATTGCCGGCTCCGTCGACGAGCACGGTGGTGCGCTCGACGCCCATGTACTTGCGGCCGTACATCGACTTTTCCGCCCACACGCCGTAGCGCTCGAGCGCCTCCTTGCCCTCGTCGGCCGCCAGCACGACGCCGAGCTCGTGCTTGGCGCGGAATTTCTTGTGAGTGGCCACCGAATCCGGGGAGATGCCGACGATCGTGGCACCCGCCTCCTTGAATGCCGCGGCCAGATGGGTGAAGTCGATCGCCTCACGGGTGCAGCCGGACGTGTCGTCCTTGGGGTAGAAGTAGACCACGACCGGACTACCTCTATGATCCGACAGTCGGAACGCGCCGCCCTCATCGGTCGGCAGCGAGAAATCGGGAGCGGCCGTGCCTTCCACGATGGCGGTCATGCGGACATCCTCGGGTTCGGAGGCGGTGGTTGAACCATCCTCGCCGCCGATACGCAAGGCGACGGGCGGCGGATTTCTGCGGTCGCGATGAGGTTGAAACGAGCCAGGGACAAGACGCCTGACGGCGCGGACGACCCGTCTGCCGACGCGGCAGTGCACGCTGCTCCGCGGCGTCGCCGCCGCGGCCGCCGCATCGCCTGGTCGTGCGGGATCATCGCCGTCCTCCTGATCGTCGCCGTCGTCGGCATCGCCGTCCGCCTCATGCTGGCGCCGATCGGGATCGCCATGGCGGCGCGCGAGGCGCAGTCGATCCTGCAGACGCTGGTCGGCGCGGAGGGCACGGCGAGCGTCGGCACGGCGTCGCTGTCCTGGCGGCAGTCGATGGGCATCGTGCTCGAGCTCGACGCGATCCGCCTGCAGGGGCCGACGGGCACCGCGGACGTTCCCTCGATCATCATCGACATCGACGCGGACGCGCTCGTCCTCAGCCAACGCGTCGTCGTCCATGCGCTCATCGTCGAGAGACCGTCGGTCGAGATCGCGCCCCTGCAGCCGGGCGAGCTCGGCCAGCCGGAGCCGATCGAGCTCCTCGAGAACATCGACGAGCGGCTCGGCCGCATCGCCCTCGTCGCAGCCCAGAACGGCGTCGAGCTGATCGAGGTCCGAGATGGCCAGGTACGCCTCTCCCGGCCGGAACCGCTGCCGTTGCTGGAGCTGCGCGGGGTGTCTTTCCGGGCGGAGGCGGCGGCGAGCGGCACCGTCGAGGTCCGCGCCGAGGCAGAGGTTGGAACCGGCCGCTGGACCGGGGCGGTGTCGCGCACCCTGACGCCGGCCGGCACGCGCTTTTCCGCTTCGCTCGACGGCATCTCCGTCGCCGAGGTCCTCGGCACGAAGCTCGTCTCCGACGATCTCGTCGTCGGTGCCGGCATCGACGCCGAGGTCGGAGCCGACGGCCGCGCCACGGCGGCGACGCTGACGGTGGACGTGGGACCGGGCCAGATCGCCGTCCGCAACGCCCCCTCGGTCGAGCTGGCGCGGGCGCAGGCGAACATCGTCTGGAGGCCGCAGACCAACGACTTCGCGGTGAACCCGTCGCCGCTGGAGTTCGACGGCTGGCAACTGCTGATCGCCGGAACCCTGACGGCGGCGACGGCCACGGATCCGCTGTGGCGCTTCCAGCTGACGATGCCCCGCGCCATCCTCGCGCCGCCGGATGTGCCGGGCGCTCCCGTGGAGATCGAATCGGCGATCGCCGACGGATCGTTCGACCCGCGCAGCGTCGTCATCACCCTCGACCGTGTCGAGGTGAAGGCGCCGAACGGCAGCGGCGCGGGCTCGGCCCGGGTCGTGCTGGGGCCGGGCGGTCCCAAGGTCCGCCTCCTCGCCGAGGTCACGTCGCCGACCGATTTCGGCACGTTCATCCGGGTCTGGCCACGGCCGATCGTGCCGCCGGCGCGCACCTGGATGATCCAGAACGTGCTCGGCGGCCGTCTGGTCAGCGGCAAGATCGACATCGATCTCGGCCCGCTCGACCTCGACCCGGACCCGATGACGAGCGAGCCGGGCTTTCCGCCGGCCGACGTCCGCTTCGGCTTCGAGGACGGGTCGCTACGGATGGTCGGCTCGCTGCCAACGCTGACCGCCGCGTCGGGCGAGGGCCACATCCTCGGCCCGAAGCTCGCCGTCGACATCACCCGCGGCATCCTCGCCGCCGCCGTCGGGGGGGATGTGACGGTTGCCCCGGCGAAGGTGACGGTGGACGAACTGCGCGTGCAGCCGCTCGTCACCCAGACCACCGCGACCCTCAGCGGCTCCGCCGCGGCGCTCGCCACACTGGCGAATTCCGAGCCCATGCGGGCGATGACGGCGCTGAAGATCGACCCGGCCGCGCTGTCTGGCGAGGCGCAGGCGCAGTTGTCGGTGCACGGCCCGATGGACGCCCGCCTCGACATGGACCGGCTGAACTGGACGCTCAACGCGACCCTGCGCAATGTCGCGTCCTCGGTGCCGATCGACGGTCACCGCATTGCCGGCGCCGACCTGACGATCGTGGCCGACAAGTCCACGATGTCCGCCAAGGGCACCGCGGTGATCGACGGGATCCGGGCGAACATCGACGTCGTGCAGCCATCGGGCGGCGGCACGGCGCAGCGCGGCGTGACGTTCACGCTGTCGGAGAAGGAGCTGAAGGAACAGGCCCCGGACCTCGATGGCATCCTGCAGGGCTCGATCTCCGTCGAACTGACCGATTCCGGCGCGAGCGGCCAGGCGGTCGACATCGACCTCACCAAGGCGAGCCTGACGATCCCGGGGATCGGCTGGACGAAAGGCGCCGGGGTCGCCGCCAAGGCGCGCTTCCGCCTCCTCGGCCGCGACGGCGCGAAGACCATCGAGGACCTTGTCTTCGAGGCCGAGGGGGTGAAGGTGGCCGGCTCGCTGGCGCTCGATGCGAAGGGAGCGCTCACGTCCGCTTCCTTCGGCACCTTCTCGCTGCGACCGGGCGACAAGGCGTCGGTCGACATCAAGCGCGGGCAGGGCGGCTCCTATGCTGTCACGGTGCGCGGATCGCGCCTCGACGGGCGGGGCCTGCTCAAGCAGCTCGGAGCCGGCGGCAAGGGCGGCAAGGACGAGCTCAAGATGCCGATCGACGTCGACGCCCAGATCGAGCGGCTCGTCGGCTACAACGCCACCAGCATCGACGGCTTCCGCGCCAAGGCGCGGGTGCAGGGAAGCGGCCCCCGCAGCGTGACGGTCTCCGGCCGCATCGGCGCGGCCGACCTGCAGATCGCCCTGAAGCCGGATGGCGACGCCCGCACGCTGTCCGTGACAGCCGGCGACGCCGGCGGCCTGCTGCGCTTCCTCGAGTACTACGGCAAGATGCGGGGTGGCCGCGGCACGGTCGAAGCGCGCCTCGGCGCGGGCGGCGCCCAGGGGCGCGCCTCCATCCGCGACTTCCAGATCGTCGAGGACCCCAAGCTCGCCCGGCTGATCGAGACGGCGGCCAAGAACGGTGGCAGCCGCAATGCGCGCGGCGGCAATTCGTCTTCCTCGATCCCCGCTTCCGCCACCAGCTTCGACCGCCTCACCCTCGATTTCCGCCTCGTCGAGGGGGTGCTGACGATCGAGGATGCGGTGCTGCGCGGGGCCGGCTCCGGCGGCACCGCCACGGGGACGGTGCGGCTCGACACCGGGCGCATCTCGATCTCGGGGACCTACATCCCGATCTTCGCCATCAACAACCTGTTCGGCCGCATCCCGGTCCTCGGCGAGATCCTCGGCGGCGGGCGCGATGGCGGCCTGTTCGGCATCACCTTCAAGCTCGACGGGCCGATCGCCGACCCGACGCTGTCGTTCAACCCGATCTCGTCGATCACCCCCGGTATCTTTCGGCGCATCTTCGAGTATCAGTGACGGCGGCCGCCTTCGGGCCCGTCACACGGGCTGGGCCTTGCGGCCGCCGCGCGCGATGTGGTCGCGCGCCTCGGCGTCGAGGAGGCGCTGCGCCAGTTCCGCGGCCCGTATCGCGAGCTCACCGGCGCCGACGTGCAGCGGACGGGAGTTCCGGACGGCCGTAACGTTGTTCTGCATGTCCTCCGCCGTCCAGCCCCGCGAGTGCGCCACATAGGGAAACTGCGGGAAATGAAAGCCGAGCTCGGCGAAGAAGCCGAGCATCTGGCCGGCGACGCCCTGCACGTTGTCCTGGCCGCCGACGATGATGAAGGCGGCAACCTTGTTGCGGATCAGCACGCGGTTGCGGATCGTCACCTGGTTCTGGATGGTGTTCAGCCGCTCGGCCATGCGGAAATAAAGCGAGCTCGCCTGGCCCCAGCGGATCGGCGTTGAGACGATGACGGCGTCGCACCAGTGCACGAGCCCTTCGTAGACCGGCGTCAGGCCGTCGTCGGGACGCATCTGGGTGACGGAGCAGGGCCACGTGCAGGCGTGCGCCGCCTTCGAATAGTAGCCCTTGCAGGCCTCGAACGAGAGGTCGTTCAGGCGGATCAACTGCGTCTCGCACCCCTCGGCCGCCGCCGCCGCGAGAGCCGAGGCGAGGAGGTCGTCGGAGCCGGAGTAGCGGGGCGCGCCTCCGTCCATCGCGGTGGTGGAGAGGCCGAGGACGCGGATCGGGCCGGGGGCGCGGACCACCGGACGCTCCAGCGGATGCGGCTCGTGGGGCGACTTCGTTCGCGGCGTCCCCGCCGCGACGTCGACCAGTACCCGGCCCGCCTCGACACGCACCGGATAGGCCGGAACCTGGTCCGCCTCGAAGCCCGGCTCGCCGCGGCCGGTGAGACGGTGGAACTTCCACTGGTGCCAGGGACAGACGACGTAGTCGCCGTCGAGGGTGCCGTCGCCGAGCGGCCCGCCGGCGTGGTTGCAGGCGTTCGAAACGGCGCCGAAGACGCCGTCGCGGCAGGACACGGCGAGCTTCGTCGTGGCGGCCTTCACCGCCGACAGTGGCCGACCGGCGAGTTCCTCGGCGCTGCCGACGTCGGTCCAGTTCTCCCCGGCCATGTGCGTTCCCCCGCCTGTCTGGTGGCGCCGTCGCCTGGGCCTTGCCCGGGGGCGGCTGTTTCGTCCATCTGGCCGCGCTCGCGATCGTCGGTCAATGCGCGCCGCGGGACGAGCGAATGGCGACGGCGACTGGCCGGGTCGTCACCGGGGCCTTGAACCCTTCCATCGAAAGAGATAAACATATCTTTATATGGATTGGAGCCTGCTTGTGACGAAGGACGCGCCGCTCGCCCTCGACCCTTTGGTCGCCTGCCTCAAGGCGGCGGGTGAGCCGTCGCGCCTGCGCATCCTCGCACTGCTGGCGGCGAGCGACCTGACGGTCAAGGACCTCACCGCCATCCTCGGACAGAGTCAGCCCCGCATCTCGCGCCATCTGAAGCTCCTCGTCGAGGCCGGCGTCGTCCGGCGCTATCCGGAGGGGGCCTGGGCGTACTATCGCCTGGCCGAGGACGAGGCCGCCGGCGCGCTCGGCGCCGCCCTCGTCGGGCGGCTCGCCGCATCCGATTCGATCCTGACGCGCGACCGCCAGCGGCTCGAGGCGGTGAAGCGCGCCCACGCCGAGACGGCCGCCTCCTATTTCGCCGCCAACGCCGCCTCATGGGACCGCCTGCGCTCGCTGCACGTGCCGGAAGAGGCGGTCGAGGCGGCCATCCGCCGGGCGATCGGCACCCGGCCGTTCGGCAGCTTTCTCGATCTCGGCACCGGCACCGGCCGGATGCTCGAGCTGTTCTCCGACCTCTACGACCGCGCCGTCGGCATCGACGCCAGCCAGCCGATGCTGGCCGTCGCCCGCGCCAGCCTCGACCACAACGGCGTCGCGAACGTCCAGGTCCGCCACGGCGACGTCTATGCGCTGGCCGTGCCGCACGCGAGCTTCGACGTCGTCGCCATCCACCAGGTGCTGCACTTCCTCGACGATCCGGCCCGGGCGGTCGCCGAGGCGGCGCGGGCGGTGCGGCCGGGCGGTCGCCTGCTCGTCGTCGACTTCGCCCCTCACGATCTCGAGTTCCTGCGGGCCGAGCACGCCCATCGCCGCCTCGGCTTCTCCCACGAGCAGGTGGCGGGATGGCTGCGCGGCGCCGGCCTGGAGGTCACCCGCATCGAGGACCTGGCACCGCCGGAGGGCTCCGACGGCCAGCTCACCGTAACGCTCTGGCTCGCCCGCGACCCGCGCATTGAGATCGCCGGCGAGACTGCACGACGCCTGGAGACGACGGCATGACCCATCCCGACACGCGCCTCAGCCGCACCGGCGGCGAGGCGCCGTTCCGCGTCTCGTTCGAGTTCTTTCCGCCGACCTCCGAGGACATGGAGCGCCGGCTGTGGGAGTCGATCGGACGGCTCGCGCCGCTGTCGCCGAGCTTCGTCTCCGTCACCTACGGTGCCGGCGGCTCGACGCGCGAGCGCACCCACACCACCGTCGAGCGGCTGATCCGCGAGACGCCGCTGAAGCCGGCGGCGCACCTGACGTGCGTGGCGGCGAGCCGCGACGAGGTGGATTCGGTGGTGCGGGCCTACTGGGCGGCGGGCGTCCGCCACATCGTGGCGCTGCGCGGCGATCCGCCCGAGGGCGTCGGCACGCGCTACACGCCGCACCCCGACGGCTATGCCTTCTCCGATCAGCTGGTGGCCGGCGTCCGGCGCATCGCCGATTTCGAGGTGTCGGTCTCGGCCTATCCCGAGCGTCACCCCGAGAGCCCGGATTGGGCGACGGAGATCGACGCCCTGAAGCGCAAGGTCGACGCCGGCGCGACCCGGGCGATCACGCAGTTCTTCTTCGACAACGACCTCTACGACGCCTATGTCGACCGCGCCCGGGGCGCCGGCATCGACATCCCCATCGTCGCCGGCATCATGCCGGTGCTGAGCCTCGCCCAGGTGACCCGGTTCGCCGAGCGCTGCGGCGCGACGGTACCGGACTGGGTGCGGCGCCGCTTCGAGGGGCTGGAGGGCGATGTCGCCACCCGGCAGCTCGTTTCGGCCGCGGTCGCCGCCGAACAGGTCATGGACCTCGTCGACCGGGGCGTCACCGACTTCCATTTCTACACCCTGAACCGGGCCGACCTCGTCTACGCGATCTGCCACCTGCTCGGCCTCCGGCCGGCCAGCGTGGCGGCGGCGGCCTGAGGCGAAGGAGACGACGATGACCCATCCCCGTGCCGCCGCCGCGGCCCGCGCGCGCGCCCAGCTCTCCGAGATCGCCGCCCGGCGCATCCTGGTGATCGACGGCGCGATGGGCACGATGCTGCAGCGCTACAAGTTCTCGGAAGCGGACTTCCGCGGTGCGCGCTTCGCCGACTGGCCGAGCGACGTGAAGGGCAACAACGACCTGCTCAGCCTGACGCAGCCGGATGCCATCCGCGCCGTTCACACCGCCTATTTCGAGGCCGGCGCCGACATCGTCGAGACGAACACGTTCTCCTCGACGACGATCGCCATGGCCGACTACGGCATGGAGGCGCTCGCCTACGAGCTGAACTTCGAGGGTGCCCGGCTCGCCCGCGAGGTGGCCGACAGGATCACCGCGCGCGACCCGTCGCATCCCCGCTTCGTCGCCGGCGCCATCGGCCCGACCAACCGCACCGCCTCGATCTCGCCGGACGTCAACAACCCCGGGTTCCGCGCCGTCTCCTTCGACGACCTGCGCATCGCCTATGGCGAGGCGGCGCGCGGTCTCGTCGACGGTGGCGCGGACCTGCTGCTCGTCGAGACGATCTTCGACACGCTGAACGCCAAGGCGGCGCTGTTCGCCATCGAGGAGGTGTTCGAGGCGGTCGGCTTCCGGCTGCCGGTGATGGTGTCGGGCACCATTACCGACCTGTCGGGCCGCACCCTGTCGGGCCAGACGCCGACGGCCTTCTGGTATTCGGTGCGCCACGGCAGGCCGTTCTCGATCGGCCTCAACTGCGCGCTCGGTGCCAAGGAGATGCGCGCCCACATCGCCGAGATCGCCCGCGGCGCCGACACGCTCGTCTGCGCCTACCCGAACGCCGGCCTGCCCAACGAGTTCGGCGAGTACGACGAAAGCCCCGAGGCGACGGCGGCTCTGATCGGCGAGTTCGCCGACTCCGGCCTCGTCAACATCGTCGGCGGCTGTTGCGGCACGACGCCCGAGCACATCGCGGCCATGGCGGCGGCGGTGAAGGGCAAGGCCCCGCGGCCCCTGCCGAAGGCCGACCACCGCCTCCGCCTCTCGGGCCTCGAGCCGTTCGCGGCGTGATCGCGCCCGGCGCCTTCGCCTCCCCAGAAATCCCGTTCGTTTTCAAAGGCTCGCCGGAATGACCCGCACGGCCACGTTCATCAATATCGGCGAGCGTACCAACGTCACCGGCTCGGCGCGCTTCCGCAAGCTCGTCAAGGACGGCGACTACGCAACCGCCCTCGAGGTCGCCCGCGAGCAGGTCGAGAACGGCGCCCAGGTCATCGACGTCAACATGGACGAGGGCCTGCTCGATTCCGAGCAGGCGATGGTGACCTTCCTCAACCTCGTCGCCGCCGAGCCCGACATCGCCCGCGTGCCGGTGATGGTCGACAGCTCCAAGTGGTCGGTCATCGAGGCCGGGCTGAAGTGCCTGCAGGGCAAGGGGATCGTCAACTCGATCTCGATGAAGGAGGGCGAGGAGGCCTTCCGCGAAGCGGCGCGGCGCGTGCTGCGCTACGGCGCCGCCGTCGTCGTCATGGCCTTCGACGACAAGGGCCAGGCCGACACCTACCAGCGCAAGATCGAGATCTGCCGGCGCTCCTACGACATCCTGGTGAACGAGGTCGGCTTTCCGCCCGAGGACATCATCTTCGACCCCAACATCTTCGCGGTGGCGACGGGCATCGAGGAGCACGACAACTACGGCGTCGACTTCATCGAGGCGACCCGCTGGATCCGCGAGAACCTACCCGGCGCGCACGTCTCCGGCGGCGTTTCCAACCTGTCGTTCTCGTTCCGCGGCAACGAGCCCGTTCGTGCCGCGATGCATTCGGTGTTCCTCTACCACGCCATCGCCGCGGGCATGGACATGGGGATCGTCAACGCCGGCCAGCTCACCGTCTACGACGAGATCGACCCGGAGCTGCGCGAGCTCTGCGAGGACGTCGTCCTCAACCGGCGCAAGGATTCCACCGAGCGCCTCGTCGAGGCGGCGGCGCGCTTCAAGGGCGACGGCGTCCAGAAGAAGGAAGTCGATGCCGCCTGGCGCTCCTGGCCGGTCGCCAAGCGCCTCGAGCACGCGCTCGTCTCCGGCATCACCGAGTTCATCGAGGTCGACACCGAAGAGGCGCGCCAGACCGTCGAGCGGCCGCTGCACGTCATCGAGGGGCCGCTGATGGCCGGCATGAACGTCGTCGGCGACCTGTTCGGCGCCGGCAAGATGTTCCTGCCGCAGGTGGTCAAGTCGGCCCGCGTGATGAAGCAGGCGGTCGCCTACCTGATGCCCTTCATGGAGGAGGAGAAGCGCCTCTCCGGCCTCGACCAGCGGTCGGCCGCGGGCCGGGTGCTGCTCGCCACCGTCAAGGGCGACGTCCACGACATCGGCAAGAACATCGTCGGCGTCGTCCTGCAGTGCAACAATTTCGAGGTGATCGACCTCGGCGTGATGGTGTCGTCGACGCGCATCCTCGAGACCGCGCGCAACGAGAACGTCGACATCATCGGCCTGTCCGGGCTGATCACGCCGTCGCTCGACGAGATGTGCCACGTCGCGGCCGAGATGGAGCGCGAGGGCTTCGACATGCCGCTCTTGATCGGCGGCGCCACGACGAGCCGCATCCATACGGCGGTGAAGATCCACCCGAACTACCAGCGCGGCCAGTCGGTCTATGTCACCGACGCGAGCCGTGCCGTCGGCGTCGTGTCGCGGCTGATGTCCGACAGGGAGGCCTTCTTCGGCGAGGTGAAGGCGGAATACATCAACATCGCCGAGGTGCACGCTCGCGGCCAGGCGGACCGCAAGCGGCTGTCGCTGGCGGCGGCGCGGGCCAAGCGCATCAAGCTCGATGCGACGAAGCCGATGGTGCGGCCGAGCTTCCTCGGCACGCGCGTCATCGACGACTGGCGGCTCGCCGACCTCGTCGACTTCATCGACTGGACCCCCTTCTTCTCCGCCTGGGAGATCAAGGGCACCTATCCTCTGCTGTTCGAGGACCCGAAGGTGGGCGAGGCCGCCCGCGCCCTCTACGCCGACGCGCGGGCGATGCTGACCCAGATGGTCGCCGAGGACTGGCTGACGCCGCGCGCCGTCGTCGGCTTCTGGCCGGCCGCCTCCGACGGCGACGACATCGTGCTCTATGCGGACGAGGACCGGCGCGAGCGCCTCGCCACGCTGCACACGCTGCGCCAGCAGATGGCGCGGGCGAGCGACCGCGGCAACGCGGCGCTGTCGGACTTCGTCGCGCCGGTGTCGGCCGGCGTCGCCGACTATGTGGGCGGCTTCGCGGTGTCGACCGGCTTCGGCGAGGATGCGGTGGCGGAGCGCTTCGCCCGCGCCAACGACGACTATTCGAAGATCCTGTCGCAGTCGCTCGCCGACCGGCTCGCCGAGGCGTTCGCCGAGGCCCTGCACGCCAAGGTGCGGCGCGAGCTGTGGGGCTACGCGCCCGACGAGACGCTGACCAACGCCGAGATGATCGCCGAGGGCTACCAGGGCATTCGCCCGGCCCCGGGCTATCCGGCGCAGCCCGACCACACCGAGAAGCGCACGCTGTTCCGTCTGCTCGACGCGGAGGCCGCGATCGGCATCCGCCTGACTGAAAGTTGCGCCATGTGGCCGGCGTCCTCGGTGTCGGGGCTGTACTTCGCCCGGCCGGAGAGCCACTATTTCGGCGTCGGCAAGATCGAGCGCGACCAGATCGAGGACTATGCCGAGCGGAAGGGATGGCCGGTCGAGGAAGCCGAGCGCTGGCTCGCGCCGATCCTCGCTTACGACCCCCTGCGCCTGCGTCAAGCGGCCGAATAGCACGCGCTCTTTACGCGTTTTCACATCGAGGATATGCTCCTCTGCATGAAAATGCGGTGGGACGACTTCGAGACGGTGTTGGAGGTGTGGCGGTCGGGGTCGCAGGAGCGCGCCGCGGCCGCTCTCGGACTCGATCAGGCGACGATATCCCGTCGGATAGCCCGCCTCGAGCAGGCCGCCAGCGTCAAGCTTTTCGCGAGACGGGGCGGTCGCCTGGTGCCGACCGCTGCCGGCGAGGGCTTCATCAGTCGTCTGGCGCAGGTGGACGAGGCGGTGGCTGCCGCCCGCATCGCCCTGGCGACGGCGAACGCCATCGCCGAGACCACCGTCCGGATCGCCGCGACGCCACTCTTGATCGACCATGTGCTCGCCCCGGCGCTGGGCGCGCTGCCGCGTCGCTATCCGGGGTTGAAGGTGGACCTCTGGGTGCGGGTCGGCAAGCTGCCGGTCGCCGCCGACTGCGACCTCCTGCTGTGCGAATCGCAGCCGGACGACGACGGGCTGGTGCTGCGCCGCGCCGCCGTCATGCCCTTCCGGGTCTATGCGCCGGCGGCCCGCCCGGAGTGCGAGGAATGGATCGGCCTGCTGCCCCGCGACGAGCCGCAGCCGCACGCGCGCTGGATGGCGGAGAATGTCCCGCGCGCGAAGGTGGCGGTGCGCGTCTGCGAGTGGTCGACGGCGCTCGTGGCGGTGACGAAGGGCGTCGGGCGCTCACCGCTTCCGGTTTTTATCGGCCGGCGGGAGCCCGCCGTGCAGCCGGTCTCGGACGTCGTCTTCGCCCATGAGATCTGGACCGCCCAGCACCCTGACGCAGCCCAGGCCCCGCCCGCTGCGGCCGCGCGGCGATGGGTGGACGAGGCCCTTTCCGCCGCTCACCTCAGCGAAGGCTGACCGGCGCGGACGGTACTAAGGGACGCTAGCGGTAAAGGGACCGTTTGCCGCTCACGAAACGCATCGGCACGTCCTGCACAAGCCACCCCGCGGGGAGGCCTGAGCGTTGTAGAGGCGGACGCCGGACTGGAGCGCCGGCCGTCCGGCCGGCGCGACGGCGTCAGAACAGGCCGATGGCGATCGCTCCGAGGAAGACGAACGCCGCCGTCACAAGGAACACGTTGAGGCTCTTGCCGATAGTCATCGTCGCCTCCTGCAGGTGCCCTACCTAACGAAAAGGTAACCCTGTTCGCGATCCGTGGGAACCGACCAAACGTTGTGCGCCGCACAATTCGAGCGGCTTTGTAATGACGATAGAGTAAGTCGACTTAACCGCGCAACGGCTCTGATGGGGCGAATGGCCGGTCGGGGTGAAATTCCGTCCCCGCAAAGGCCGTCGTGCGGGAACGATGTTCCACACGGCGGGGGCGAGGCTGGCGCCGAGCAGGCTCGAGCGCCCGCGGGCGCGACTCCCGAAAGCTGAGCGCGGGGGGCCTGGCATTAACGTCCGGTTTGCACCCCGCGGCGATGGTGCCGGCATGGAACGCCGCCTCGCACTGCGCTTTGCCGCCGTCGCGCTGCTCTCTGCCGCCTTGGCCGGGTGCGGATTCTTCGGCTACCGCGGCAGTGAGCCGCGCGAAGCCTGGCGTGCCCAGGCCTCCGCCGCCTGCATGCGCTCCGGTCTGGTCCAGCCGAGCGCCTTCGTGCGGCCGCGCCGCGCCGTCGAGGGGCCCGGCATCTGCGGCGCCGACCGCGCGTTCGTGATGACCGCGGCACTCGGCGGGCGTGTCGCCTTCTCGACGCCGGCGACCCTGGACTGCCCGATGATCGTCTCGACGGAGCGCTGGTTCGCCCAGTCCGTGCAGCCGGCCGCCCTGCAGTACTTCGGCCAGCCGGTCGTTGAGGTCGGGGTGGCGGGCTCCTATGTCTGCCGCGGTCGCAACGGATCGAGCAAGGGACCGCTGTCGGAGCACTCCTTCGCCAACGCCCTCGACATCTCCTCCTTCACCTTGGCCGACGGCCGCCGCGTCACGGTCGAGGGCGGCTGGTGGGGCACGGTGGAGGAGGGCCGTTTTCTGCGGGCGGTGCACCGGGGCGGCTGCGATCGTTTCACCACCGTGATCGGTCCGGAGGGGGACAGTGCCCACCGCGACCATCTTCACCTCGACCTCGCCCGCCACGTTCGCAAGAATACCTACCGCTACTGTCGCTGAGCCGCCGAGGGCCGTCGCTGTGCGGAGGCGGTGGCGCGGCCGGCTGGCGCGCAAACTGCATGCGCTGCCGTCGCCGAACTCTTTGGGGGAACGCGCATGGACACCATTCCCGTCATCGACGTCTCACCGCTCGCGTCGCCGGACGAGGCGGACCGGCGCCGGGTCGCCGCCGAGATCGGCCGGGCCTGCCGCGGCATCGGCTTCTTCTACGTCTCCGGCCACGGCATCGGGGCCGACGTGCTGGAGGCGGTGTTCAGCCGCGCGAATGCGTTCTTCGCCCGCCCGGTCGCCGAGAAGGCGGCGCTGTCGATCGAGGGCTCGCCGCACAACCGCGGCTATGTCGGCCTCGGCGGCGAGAGCCTCGATCCGAGCAAGCCGGCGGACCTCAAGGAGGCCTTCAACATCGGCCTCGAACTGTCTCCGGACGATCCGGACGTCCTCGCGGGCAAGCCGTTCCGCGGGCACAATCAATGGCCCGCCGACGATGCCTTCCGCGCCACCATGCTCGCCTATTACGACGCGGTGCTCGACCTCGGGCGGCGTCTGCACCGCGGCTTCTCGATCGACCTCGGCTTGCCGGAAGACTTCTTCGCCGACGCGCTCGCCCGGCCGGCCGCCAGCCTCCGGCTGCTGCACTATCCGCCGCGACCGGCGACGCTCGCCGCGGGGCAGGCGGGCGCCGGCGAGCACACCGACTACGGCAACCTGACGCTGCTGATGGTCGACGGCGTCGCCGGGCTGGAGGTGCGCACGCGCGACGGCCGCTGGATCGACGCACCGCACATCCCCGGCACCTTCGTCTGCAACATCGGCGACTGCCTGATGCGGTGGACGAACGACGTCTACGTCTCGACGCCGCATCGGGTGCGGCCGCCGGAGCGTGAGCGGACCTCGGTGGCGTTCTTCCTCGACGCCGACCCGGATGCGCCGGTCGCGGCCTTGCCCGGCTGCGTGTCGCCGTCGCGACCGGCACGCTACCCGCCGATCAGCGCCGGCGACTATCTGGCCGAGCGCCTCGACGCCACCTACGCGTTCCGCCGCAAGGCGGTCTGATCTGGGCCAAGACGTCTTTTCAATCAATGACTTCTTCAGGGTTTCCTCAGCCAGCTCCGCAACAGCGTCTCCATCGTGGCGAGGGCGGATGTCTTCGCTGCGGCGTTCGCCGCCTTGGCGAAGTCCGTCGTGCCGGCCGAGGCACGGTCGAAGCCGTGCGTCGCCCCGAGATAGCTCGCCATCATCACCGGTGCCTGGCGCTCGAGCGCCTCGGTGTAGCGGTCGTCGCATTCGGGGGCGGGAGGGGTCGTCGTGTCCGCCGTCCCGACGAACAGGTGCGTCGGGATCGTCGGTTCCCAGGTGCCGTCGTAGTCGCCCTGCAGGCCGCAGCCCGGGTAGAACGCGGCGGCGCCTGCGAACCAGGGCGAGGGCTTCTTGGCGCTCTTCTTCCACACCATGGGGCCGGTCTTAGCCACCGTCGACAGCACCGCGCTGCCGCCGTTGGAGAAGCCCACCAGCGCGACCGGCCTCTGGAGGACACGGTCCTGCTTGCGCAGCGCCTGCAGGGCGCCGATGGCGTCCAGTGGCCGGACGGTCACCTCGTTCAGCTTGGCCGGGCGATCCGCATAGGGGATGTCGCAGACGCCGCCGCCGTGGCCGCGCGGGCCGAAGCTGTCGACCAGGAGCACGCCGTAGCCGGCCGCCGACAGCCGGTCGCCCCATTCGCGGTACTGCGAGGCGACGGTGGCGGCGTCGAACGTGGCGGCGCTCGCCGAGTAGGCGCCGCCGCAGCCGTGCATGAGGACGACGGCCGGGCGGGCGCCGGGCCGCTTGGCGTTCCAGAAGTAGCCGGTGAGCGTCGTCTTGCCGTCGGCGCTCTTGAAGCTCAGCGTCGTGTCCGGGGCGCGCGCGTCGGCGGCGATGGCCGGCGTGGCGACGGCAAAGGCGGCCGCGAGAGCTGCGGCGATCGAAAGGCGGTGCATGTCGTAACCTCGTCAGCCCCCTCGCCACCCTGCGGCGGTCCGCGCGGCAGCGACTGATCCCTCAGCCTGCCATGCGCGCCGCCTGTCGGCGAGTGCGGCGCCCTTTTCGCGCGCCGCCGATCTCGCGGCTGTGATCACCGTCACGCGTTTGCGCGGGTGCGCGCCTTCAGGCGCCGGGCAGGGCGAAGAGGTCGGCGAGGACACCGTGCTGCCCGCGCAGGCGAGCGGGGGCAGGGCCGTCATAGACGGCGAGCAGGTTGGCGACGGTCGACCGCGGCAGGCGCAGCATGGTCATGCCCTCGGCATGATCGTCCCCGTCCCCGAACGGGAGATCGCCGACATAGGCGATGTCGTCGCCGCGATGGACGCCGACGGGCGATGGCGTCAGGGCGGCCGCGCCCCTCCAGGCGTAGATGCGCACCGGCCCATCAAGGTCCATCGTCGGCCCGGCGAGGATCAGGACGTCGTCCCCGTGCGCCATCAGCGAGCGGATGCCGAGCCCGTCGAGATCGAGGAAGTGCTTGCGGTAGAGGCGGCCATCGGCGTCGAGCGGGGCGAGGTGCAGGGCGCCGTGCTTGCCGTCCCCGAGCGCGATCTCGACGACCGTCGCGAAGCCGCGCAGCACGGGGCCGCGCAGGCCGAGCAGGATGCGGTTCCCGACGACGACCATCCCCTCGATGTCGAAGCCGTTCTCCTTGGCCGGCACCTCCAGAAAGCGGCCGAAGTGGACGTCGGCGCAGATGGCGGCCGTCAGGGCGCTGCGGGTGGCGGCCGCCTTCAGATGCTTGGGCTTCTCGGCGATGGGCAGGCGGCCGGCGCGGAGCTTTCCACCATCCGCCGTCTTCACCTTGTCGACGAGGGTGAAGGCATCGGGGTCGGCGTTCTCGAGCGGGAGCCGGCCGAACAGGAAGCGGTTCGCCTCGAGCTTGACCTCGGTGAGCCGGGCCAGCGCCGCATCGCCGTCGTCTGCCTTCTTCGGTCGCCGCCGCGCCAGGCTGTGCGAGCCGACCGCCCAGAGATAGCCGTCCCGGAGTGCCAGCCCCTCGATGTCGGCTTCCTCGTCGTCGGCGCCCGGCAAGGCGAGGCGGTTGCGCAGCGAGAATCGCGCGTGGTCGGCGAACTTTGCGCCCTCCGTGGACAGCCGCAGACGCTCCACCGTGGCCGTCTCGTCGGAGGTCAGCCACAGCGTTCGGCCGTCCGGCGAGGCGACGACGCACGACAGGTGCTCCCGCAGCGGGTCGCCCTGGCCGTCCGGCGCGCTGAACTCCAGCGCGATCTGGCCGATGCGCGAGAGTGGGCGGCGCACGGGGTTGCTCAAGCGTCCATCTCCCTCTCGCTGGCTGGGCCGTAGCCGCCGCCCGTCGGCGTCACCACCGTCACCGATTCGCCCGCCTCGATGACCGTCTGGTTGCAGCCCTTCAGCGTCTCGATCCGGCCGTTGCGCCGCCGTACCAGCGTCTGGCCGAGCGCTCCGGGCTCGCCGCCGGCCAGCCCGTGCGGGCGGACGCGGCGGTGCGAGGAGAGGATCGCGCACTCCATCGTCTCGAGGAAGCGGATGGTGCGGCTGGTGCCGTCGCCCGAGCGCCAGCGGCCACGCCCGCCGGAGCCGGGGCGGATGTGGAAGTCCTCGAGCAGCACCGGGAAGCGGAACTCCAGGATCTCCGGGTCGGTCAGGCGCGAGTTCGTCAGATGGGCGTGCACCCCGTCCGCCCCGTCGAAGCCCGGGCCTGCCGGCGTGCCGGAGCAGATCGTCTCGTAGTACTGATAGCGTTCGTTGCCGAAGGTGAGGTTGTTCATCGAGCCCTGGCTCGCCGCCATCGCGCCGAGCGCCCCGAAGAGGGCGTTGGTCACCTGCTGGCTGGTCTCGACATTGCCGGCCACCACGGCGGCGGGATAGCGCGGCTTCAGCATGCACCCGTCGGGGATGACGATGCGGATCGGCTTCAGGCAGCCGGCGTTCATCGGGATGTCGCCGTCGACCATGACGCGGAAGCAGTAGAGCACCGCGGCGCGTGTCACCGGCTCCGGCGCGTTGAAATTGTTGCGCTGCTGCGGGCTCGTGCCGGTGAAGTCGACGGTCGCCTCGCGCCGCTCGCGATCGACCGTGATCGCCACGCGGATGACGGCGCCCTGGTCGGTCTCCACGGAAAATGCCGAGTCGTGCAGGGCGTCGAGGACGCGCCGGACGCTCTCCTCGGCGTTGTCCTGGACGTGACCCATGTAGGCGCGGACGACGTCGATGCCGAACTCGGCGACCATCTTGCCGAGCTCGTGGACGCCGCGCTCGTTCGCGGCGACCTGGGCGCGCAGGTCGGCGAGGTTCTGGTGGACGTTGCGCACGGGGTAGCGGTGCGTGGTGAGGAGCTCGACGAATTCTTGTTCCCGAGCGGTGCCTTGATCGACGATCTTGAAGTTGTCGATGAGTACGCCTTCCTCCTCCACCGTGGTGGCGCGGGGCGTCATCGAGCCGGGCGCCGTGCCGCCGATGTCGGCGTGGTGGCCGCGGCTCGCCACCCAGAACCGCAGGTCGCGACCGTCCTCGTCGAACACCGGTGTGACGACGGTGATGTCGGGCAGGTGGGTGCCGCCGTTGTAGGGGGCGTTGAGGGCGAAGACGTCGCCGGGCCGGACGCGGCCTTCGTTGAGGCGGATGATCGTCTCGACGGAGCTGTCCATCGAGCCGAGGTGGACGGGCATGTGCGGGGCGTTGGCGACGAGGTGGCCGTCGGCATCGAAGACGGCGCACGAGAAGTCGAGCCGCTCCTTGATGTTCACCGAGTAGGCGGTGTTCTGCAGGGTGACGCCCATCTGCTCGGCGATCGCCATGAAGAGGTTGTTGAACACCTCGAGCATGACTGGGTCGGCGGCGGTGCCGACGGCGGTGCGGGCGGGCAGCGGCACGACACGGGTGAGTTCGACGTGGTTGTGGGCGGTGACGCGGGCGCGCCAGCCCGGCTCGACGACGATCGTCTGGTGCGGCTCGACGAGCAGGGCCGGGCCGTCGATCGTCTGGCCTGGCCGCACGTCGGCGCGCACGTGAAGGGAGCCGTCGCGCCAGTCGCCGTCGGTGAAGATGCGGGCGACGCCGGAAGCCGGCGCCTCGCCCGCGACCGTCTCGTGCACCGGCTCCTCGCGGCCGGCGCCGCCGCCACGGCTTTCCGCCTCCACCGCCTCGGCGAAGACGCCACGTCCCTCGAAGACGAAACCGAACTGGCGGCGGTGGGCGGCGGCGAAGGCGTCGGCCATCGTCTCGGGAGCGGCCAGCGGCACCGGGATCGGCGTATCGGTGCCGGCGTAGCGCAGGTGCACGCGGATGTCGGTCTCGACGTCGGCCGCGGAGATGCCCTGGCGCTCGAGCTCCAGCGCCGTCTCGGCGGCGAGCACCGCCGCCTGGGTGCGGATCTCGCCGTAGCCGGCGTCGTCGAGGGGACGGGCGATCGTCCGGGTGCGCGTGGCGCGCACGTCGGCGAGGCCCATGCCGTAGGCCGACAACACGCCCGACAGCGGGTGGATGAGCACCCGCGTCATCGCCAGCCGGTCGGCGACGCGGCAGGCGTGCTGGCCGCCGGCGCCGCCGAAGCAGGCGAGTGCGTAGGCGGAGACGTCGTGGCCGCGGGCGACGGAGATCTTCTTGATGGCGTTCGCCATGTTCTCGTTGGCGATGGTGAGGAAGCCCTCGGCGATCTCCTCCGGCGAGCGGCCGCCACCGACCTCGGCAGCGAGCGCCTCGAAGCCGGCGCGGACGGCGTCGGCGTCGAGCGGCTGCGCCTGGTCGGGGCCGAAGATGGCGGGGAAGTGGGCTGGTGCGAGCTTGCCGACCATGACGTTGGCGTCGGTGACGGTCAGCGGACCGCCCCGCCGGTAGGCCCGCGGCCCGGGGTTCGCGCCGGCGGAATCGGGGCCGACGCGGAAGCGGCCGGCGTCGAAATGCAGGATCGAGCCACCGCCGGCGGCCACCGTGTGGATGCGCATCATCGGCGCCCGCAGGCGCACGCCGGCGACCTCGGTGTCGAAGGCGCGCTCATACTCGCCGGCATAGTGGGAGACGTCGGTCGAGGTGCCGCCCATGTCGAAGCCGATGACGCGGTTCGCGCCGGCGATCAGCGACGTCTCGACGGCGCCGACGACGCCCCCGGCCGGCCCCGACAGGATGGCGTCGCGGCCCTGGAACAGGCTCGCGGCGGTGAGGCCGCC